>Ga0190303_1000825_pt1 | contig 12851 bp, 10 predicted proteins | sample 48700701_MG_FD_161672 | JGI IMG/M metagenome (GOLD analysis project Ga0190303, IMG submission 161672) | Hydrothermal vent sediment bacterial communities from Southern Trench, Guaymas Basin, Mexico - 4870-07-0-1_MG | ecosystem: Environmental > Aquatic > Marine > Hydrothermal vents > Sediment ...
AACTGGAAGAAGAAAATATTCCCCACAAGATCATAAAACAACGTTTTTTAAACTGGCGTTTGTCTATGGGGCTTTTACGTGTACGCAAAGAAGTTGTCCCGGCTCATTTTTTACCCTATTCTACGCTCAAAGGGAAATACACAAGAGGGAAAATAGAGTACAGTATCGGGTTTGTACATCACATGAATCGTGATGAAGTACGTTTTATCACACGAACCTATTACAATGAAGTCGCAGGTACGAACTACCGTACAGTGACTGACCTGATATATGATCCTCCCATTTTCGAAAAAGAGCTTGAAATACGTGCAAAACTGGGTGTTACACCCTATGATATTTCCATTATACTGGTTGTAGAAGAAATCCCTGCAAACAAAATAGAAATTCTTTGTCAAAGTAAAACTTATAGTGATGTAAAAGAAGTATTGATAGAACTATAATTAGTTTTTTACCAATTTTTAGATAAAATATATGAAATTTTCACATAAAGGTTTCTCTATGCTTTACAACGTTGTTGAAATTCAAAAAATATTACCTCATAGATTTCCATTTTTACTTTTAGACAGAGTGACTGACTTGGCAAAAGGTGAGTACATAGAAGGATACAAAAATGTATCAATCTCTGAACCTATTTTCCAGGGTCATTTCCCCGATCACCCTATTTACCCAGGTGTGATGATCATTGAAGGTATGGCTCAAGCCGGTGGTGTACTTGCATTCAAAAGTATGGATGGTGCTACTCAGGAAGAGATAGAAAATAAAGTCGTTTACTTTATGAGTATAGACAAAGCAAAGTTCAGAGCTCCTGTCACGCCGGGGGACAAACTTGTATACAAGATCAATGTAATCAGAAACAAAGGTCCTGTATGGCAGCTTGATGCAAAAGCATATGTGGATGACAAATTGGTTGCGCAAGCTGAACTTAAAGCTATGATCGTAGACAAATAGGTTTTAACGATGTCTTTAATTCATCCATCTGCAGTCATCGAAGAAGGTGCCGTTTTAGGTACGAACGTTTCCGTAGGTTCATTTGCATACATTGGTCCCAAGGTAAAAATTGGTGACAATACCACTATTGCTTCACATGCTGTAATAGAGGGAGATACGACTATTGGTAAAAACAATCGTATTTTTTCTCACTCTGCAGTAGGAACAATCCCTCAAGATCTAAAATATGACGGTGAAGATGTACAACTCATTATCGGGGACAACAATACCATTAGAGAATTCACACTGCTTAACCCAGGTACAAAAGGTGGTGGTTCTGTGACTAAAATAGGTAATGGAAACCTGCTTATGGGTTATGTTCATTTAGGACATGATGTTATAATCGGTGATAACTGTATTTTAGCCAATGGTGCAACCTTGGCTGGTCATGTGGAACTTGGCAACCATGTAGTTATCGGTGGTCTTACACCTGTGCATCAATTCGTACACATTGGAGACTATGCAATGATAGGTGGCGCTTCTGCTTTGGCGCAAGATATTCCACCATACTGTTTAGCTGAAGGTAATCGTGCATCTTTACGAGGCTTGAATTTGGCCGGGTTAAGAAGAAAAATGGAACGTGAAGATATCAATGCACTTAAAATTGCATACAGAGAGCTGTTTGAGCAAGGTAACCCTTTACAGGAAATAGCGCAGACTCTTTTTGAAACAAGTACTTCGGAAAAAGTAAAATCATTATGTAAATTTATTAAGACCTCAAAAAGAGGCATACCTTTTACAAGAAAATAATATTAAATATGAGGATTAAAAATGTCAAGAAAAGAATGTAGCTTTTGTTCTGCCACTGAGAGTGAAGAGAATCCACTCATTGCCGGAGAAAGTGCATACATCTGTTCAAACTGTGTTGTCTCTGCATACAAAATTCTCTTTGGAGAAGAAGAGCAGGAAGAGAACAAAGCAGACCTGGGTGCACATACACTCTATACACCTAAAGAGATAAATGCTCTTCTAAATGAATATATCATCGGTCAGGAAAATGCAAAAAAGACTCTCTCTGTTGCAGTTTATAATCACTATAAACGTATTTTCAGAGACAATATAGAAGATGACACACAAATCTCTAAATCAAATGTGCTTCTTATTGGTCCTACAGGTTCAGGTAAAACACTTTTGGCACAAACCATTGCCAGATTTTTAAATGTACCTATTGCTATAGCAGATGCAACAAACCTTACCGAAGCAGGATATGTGGGTGAAGATGTAGAGAATATCCTTACAAAACTGCTTATGGCAGCAGATGGTGATCCTAAACTTGCTGAACAGGGAATCGTTTTCATTGATGAAGTAGATAAAATTGCCAGAATGGGTGAAAATCGTTCTATCACACGTGATGTTTCCGGAGAAGGTGTACAGCAGGCACTGCTTAAACTCATTGAAGGTTCAGTGGTCAATATCCCGCCAAAAGGTGGTCGAAAACACCCGAACCAGGACTTTATTCAGATAGACACATCAAATATCCTGTTTATCTGCGGTGGTGCATTTGATGGACTTAATGATATACTAAAAAGAAGACTGGGCTCAAATACTTTAGGTTTTGGTCAAACAAAACGTTCCAAAAAAGAAGAAGAGAATCTTATGCACCTTGTTGAACCTGATGATCTTGTACAGTTTGGACTGATCCCGGAGTTGATAGGTCGTCTTCATGTACTTGCAACACTTGGTGAAATTTCACTAGAAGATATGGTACGTATTTTAGTTGAGCCTAAAAACGCTTTAGTAAAACAGTACCAGAAACTTTTTGAAATAGATGATGTAAAACTAAGTTTTGAAGACGACGCACTCTCTTTGATCGCACAAAAAGCTTTAGACAGAAAAACGGGTGCCAGAGGATTACGTTCCATATTGGAAGAGATACTGCTTGACATTATGTATGAATTACCGGAGTTAGCCGGATATGAAGTGATAGTCACTAAAGAAGTTGTTGAAAGCGCTGCAAAACCTTTGTATATCAAAGATAAAAAAACTGCCTAAACAATAGAAATAAGTAAAAAGGATAATATAGATGTTTAAAAAATTATTGGGAATGTTTTCTAACGATCTGGCGATCGATCTGGGAACTGCAAATACCCTTGTTCTTGTAAAAGGTCAGGGAATCAGCATTAACGAACCATCTGTTGTTGCTATTCAGTATGACAAACATGGACAACAACGTATCTTAGCTGTAGGACAAGAAGCAAAAGACATGGTAGGTAAAACACCTGGGAATATCAGAGCAATCCGTCCTATGAAAGATGGTGTTATCGCAGATTTTGAAGTGACAGAAATGATGATCCGTTATTTCATTGAAAAAGCACATAAACGAAAAGGTTTCTTTTCTCCACGTATTATTATTTGTGTCCCTTATGGTTTGACTCAAGTTGAGAGACGTGCAGTAAAAGACTCTGCTGAAAATGCCGGTGCACGTTACGTATATCTCATAGAAGAGCCTATGGCGGCGGCTATCGGTGCCGGGATTCCGGTAAAAGATCCTAATGGAAACCTTGTGCTTGATATTGGCGGGGGAACCACTGAAATCGGTGTAATTTCTCTAGGGGGACTTGTTCAGAGTAAATCTATTCGTGTTGCCGGTGATCATATGGACCAAGCCATTATAGATTATATTAAAAAGAATTTTAACCTTCTCATTGGTGAGCGTGTAGCAGAAGAGATAAAAATTAACATTGGTACAGCAATACCTTTGGATGAGGAACTTACTACTATTGTACGTGGTAGAGATCAGGTTGAGGGTACACTTACCTCTATTGAAATCACTTCTGAACATATTAGAGAAGCAATGAAAGACTCACTTGAAGAGATCGCAGAAGCACTTAAATCAGTACTTGAGCAAACACCTCCTGAACTTGCAGGCGACATTGTTGAAAATGGTATTGTGCTTACAGGTGGCGGTGCACTCATCAGAGGTTTAGATAAATATCTTTCAGATATCGTAAAACTTCCGGTATATATTGCTGAAGATCCTCTTCTTGCTGTTGCAAAAGGTACAGGTAAGGCGCTTGATGAAATAGATATTCTTCAGCAAATGGCCTATGAAGACTAGATTAATTGTTATCTTTATCCTGTTATTGGTCTTAACAGTACTGTTGACAAGGAATGATGATCGTATTGCAAATACACTTCTGAACATCATCAACCCTGTGAAACAAAACTATAAGAATTTCACACAAGACATAGAAGATAAAAGCCATAGCTATATCTTCCAAAAAGAGTCTATTGAAAAGTCAAACAGAGAAAATCGCATTTTACGAAAAAGACTTCTTGAGCAGATGCATTATCTTGAGCAAGTGACAGGTATCTATAAAGTACTTCCAAAACTATCTAGATTACCTGTGCATAACATCTCAATTGCAGAAACCATCTCCTATGTAAAACTCAACAGTTTTTCAAGGATCATCCTTACAAAACCTAAAGGAATAGTTGAAAAAAAACTCTATGGTCTCATACAGGGAACTGTAGTAGCAGGTACAGCAGAGGTAGACAATAATCAACTCTATGGCTATCTAACATCAGATGAGAAGTGTAGATTTTCAGTCTTCATAGGTGATAAAAAAGCTCCCGGTATAGCAATAGGTGTTAAAAAAAATGAAATGCTTATCAAATTTATTCCTAAATGGCATAATGTAAAAGTAGGTGATAAAGTTGTCACTTCCGGTCTGGATGATATTTTCTTTGCAAAAGTACCAGTGGGGATCGTCACAGATGTTGAAGTACAAAGTGCATACACTGTCGCACATATTAAAACCTATAGTGACATTTTTCATCCAAAAACTTTTTTTCTTGTGAATGATTCAAAAGCAACACTTGCAGAAGGTTTTGACAGTAATTCTACTCATTTTGCTATCAACTGTCCGAAAAATTATGTACTGGATACCAATTTGTCCAATGAGTCCAATGAGTCCAATGAATCTAATATGTCTGTACCCGATCTCAATATGACCATACCGATCATATCAAGCATACCTAATCGTATTGACCAAACACAGCCGGAAGTCATAGAAGCTACCGCTCCTGTCGAGCATGTCGTACCAGTAAAAAAGCCGACTAAGAAAAAACCCTATAAAAAGAAAAAGAAAAAGAAAAAGAAAAAAGCAGTATCAAGACATTTGGACCTCTTCTAGATCCACCTTTTTACCCCACTAAATAAACACCCAAGTTTTTGAGAGAATGAGAAGAGGTGAGATGTGAGTAAAAAAGTCTGTAGTACTAACTGGTTAATTCAAAGATTTTTTTGCTTGCAGGTCGCCTCTTCTCGTTCTCCCCGAAGGGTGCAGTGCTTTCGCCCATATACTGCGTTAGATTTTCTCAACTTAGCTATGGCTAGGTTTCCAAAAATCTGCCTTGTCTATGAACGAAATCACTGCATCAAAAATTTGGGTGTTTACTTAGTGGGGTAATAATAACTTGCCCTTTTTTAAGGGCATATTTTACCCTTTTACAGTATAATCTTAAACTAAAAATTAAGGGTATTTCTCCATGCCAAAACGCGAAGACATCAAAACTATTTTACTTATCGGTTCAGGTCCTATTGTTATCGGTCAAGCTTGTGAATTTGACTATTCCGGAACGCAAGCAGCCAAAACACTTAAAGAGTTAGGCTATAGAGTTGTACTGATCAATTCTAACCCTGCTACGATCATGACAGACCCTGAATTTGCAGACCGTACTTATATTGAACCAATCACAGCTGAAGTTATCAACAAAATTATTAAAAAAGAAAATGTTGATGCTATCTTACCAACGATGGGTGGACAAACTGCACTTAATGTAGCTATGGATATGAATGAAGCAGGTATGCTTGAAGGTATCGATTTTTTAGGTGCTACTCCTGATGCGATCAAAAAAGGGGAAGACAGACACCTCTTTAACAAAGCGATGATAAAAATTGGTATGGACTTGCCAAAAAGTGCCAATGCATACAACCTTGAAGAGGCACTGGAACGTGCCAAAGAGATTGGATTTCCTGTCATTTCAAGAGCTTCATTTACCATGGCTGGTGGTGGTTCCGGTGTTGCTTATAACATAGACGAATTTAAAAAACTTGCACAAGAAGGATTAGACGCATCACCCATCAATGAGATTGAGATCATGGAGTCATTACTTGGTTGGAAAGAGTACGAAATGGAGGTCATACGTGACAAAGCAGATAACTGTATCATCGTATGTTCTATTGAAAATTTTGACCCTATGGGTGTACATACAGGTGATTCTATCACCATTGCCCCTGCACTTACACTGACAGACAAAGAGTACCAGAATATGCGCGATGCTTCATTTAAGATCTTACGTGAAGTTGGCGTAGATACGGGTGGATCTAACGTTCAGTTTTCTATCAATCCGGATACAGGTCGCATGATCGTCATTGAGATGAACCCAAGAGTTTCACGTTCATCTGCATTGGCTTCAAAAGCAACTGGTTACCCTATTGCAAAAGTGGCAACGCTTTTGGCTGTAGGATATACACTGGATGAGATCACTAATGATATTACAGGCACACCTGCATCATTTGAACCGGTCATCGATTACATCGTAACAAAACTTCCTCGATTTACATTTGAAAAATTCCCAATGGCAAACTCTACACTCACAACAGCAATGAAGTCTGTGGGTGAAGTCATGAGTATGGGACGAACTTTTAAAGAGTCATTCCAAAAAGCTCTATGTTCACTCGAAACTGATTTGATTGGATTTAATCCTGTCAAATGTGACGGTGAAGAGCTTGTACGTGAAATTCGTCGTTCTCATGCAGATCGTATGCTTTATGTATTTGAAGGGCTTAGACGCGGTATGTCTGTGGATACTATCTTTGATCTTTGTAAGATAGATAGATGGTTCTTGTATCAACTGGAAGAACTTGCTACGCGTGAAAAAGAGATGGACATTGCCCTGCTCTCAGATGCAACTAGACTTCGGGAAGTTAAATCTGAAGGTTTCTCTGATGAAATGATCGCTGCTGTGATCAACGAAAAAGAGGGTCTTTCTCTTACAGAAAATGACATTTACAATGCCAGAGATAAAATGGGTGTACAGCTTGAATACAACGAAGTAGATACCTGTGCCGCTGAATTTAAAGCGCTTACACCATATTTATATTCAACAACGAATATCACTAAACTGCCTAATAATCCTCAATCCTCAATCCTCAATCCTCAATCCCAAGACCGAAAGGTCTTGGTAATAGGTGGTGGGCCTAACCGTATCGGTCAGGGTATTGAGTTTGACTACTGTTGTGTACATGCTGCCTTTGCACTTGAAGATATGGGTGTAAAATCGATTATGTATAACTGTAACCCTGAGACGGTTTCTACAGATTACGACACCTCTGACATTCTTTACTTTGAGCCTATTGACTTTGAACATGTTAGAAATGTAATAGACATTGAAAAGCCGGATGGTGTCATTGTTCACTTTGGTGGGCAGACACCACTTAAATTAGCCAAAAAACTTACAGCTATTGGAGCAAAAATCTCTGGTACTACTGCAAAAGTCATCGACCTTGCTGAAGACAGAAAGCTTTTCTCTGCATTTATTGACAATCTTGGACTTAAACAACCAGAAAATGGTACAGTCATTGCTAAAGATGAGGCTATCGCTGTAGCAAGCCGCATTGGTTATCCAGTACTCGTTCGTCCTTCGTTTGTACTTGGCGGACGTGGTATGAAAACAGTTTACTCTGATGATGAGTTAAGACAATACATGGATGAAGCAGTTTCTGTCTCTCATGATGCACCGGTTCTCATAGATAAATTCCTGGACAATGCCATCGAGCTTGATGTGGATGCGATCTGTGATGGTACAGATGTGTACATTGGTTCAGTAATGCAACACATTGAAGAAGCAGGTATCCACTCCGGTGACTCTGCATGTTCACTTCCTCCAGTTTCTATTTCAGTAGAGTTACAAGAAGAAGTAAAAGAGCAAACAGCAAAGATTGCTCTTGGTCTTGGTGTAGTTGGGCTTATGAATATTCAATATGCTATCCATAAAGGTGAAATTTACCTCATTGAAGTAAACCCCAGAGCTTCAAGAACCGTACCATTTGTTTCCAAAGCAACGGGTGTACCTTTGGCTAAAGTAGCTACAAGAGTGATGATCCAGGGTGATCTTAAAGAGTCACTTAAATTCTATGATACTTTCAATGTAGTAAATTTTGACAAAAAAATCATGGAGCCTAAACTAAAAGGTCATGTTGCAGTAAAAGAAGCGGTATTCCCTTTCAACAAACTTCCAGGTTCTGACCTTATTTTAGGGCCTGAAATGAAGTCAACCGGTGAAGTGATGGGTATCTCTGATAACTTTGGTATGTCTTTTGCCAAGTCTCAGTTTGCTTCCAAAAACAACATTCCCCTAGAAGGAAAACTCTTCATCTCACTGACAGCTGATGACAAAGAACATGCCGGAGAAGTAGGGTTAATGTTTACAGACCTCGGTTTTGAGATCGTTGCAACTTCGGGAACACACACAGCACTTCAGGAAGCGGGTGTAGCCTCCACAAAAGTACTCAAAATTTCTGAAGGTCGTCCAAATATTGATGATATGATCAAAAATGAAGAGATAGCCATTGCCATTAATACTTCAGACAATGCGGGATCTAAAACAGATGCAAGAACCATCAGACAGTCTGTGCTTTCCAACAATGTTGCTTACTTCACGACTATTGCGGCAGCAAAAGCAACAGCACTTGCTATTAAGGAACTTAAAGCTATAGGTGGTGAGTTAGAACCAAAAGCGTTGCAGGATTATTTAGCGTAATACGCAGGGTCGGTTTACCGACCAAAAATAAACCATTGGTCGGTGAACCGACCCTACAAGGGGAGAGATCATGTTTAACAACCTTGTTTTCCTCACACAAACCGATACCACTATCGGTTTTGTTTCACAAAATGCAGACAGACTCACAACTGTCAAACAACGCCCTCCCCATAAGCATTACATTAAAGCTGTTAATTCTCTACGAACACTTAAAACATTCACACGTGTACCCTCTTCTCATAGAAACAGAGTAAGACGTGCAAACAAAACAACATTCATACTGCCAAATGGATACTCTTACCGTGTCGTAAAAGACAGACATCACCTTCTACTCTTAAATCGTCTGGGTTGGGCATATACCACATCTGCAAACCTCAGCTCTAAAGAGTACAATGAAAACTTTGCTAGAAAAAGTGCAGATATTATTATTACACCATTAAAACAAAAATATTCTGCTTCAAATATCTATCAACTAGGAAAGACTACTCTAAAAAGGATACGATAATGTCAATCATCTATGAGAACAAAAATATCAAAATTGAGATCGAAGAGAGTGAAATCCCCTGGCTCAAAATTTTTACACAAAATCTTTACAAAGAGATGAGTGAAGTGCCTGCTGAGATTAAATTTGAGATCTATGATCTCTTAGACATTATTGAAAAAGAGATGATAGACTACTACAAGCCAAAAAAAATCAATATTGCTTCTTTTGGTAACTACATGCCTCATGTACATTGGCATATTATGGCACGTTTTGAGGAAGACTCTTACTTTCCTGAACCTATGTGGGGAGCCAAACAGAGAGAAAGTAAATTAGATTTACCGGATTTTGGGATTTTTTGTGAGAAAGTGCTCAAAGCACTTTCATAATATACATCTATTTTTTCAGTGAAAACTTAAACATTTTTTCCATAGCAATGGCTTCATCTCGTCCATAAATAACAATTTCTTTATCTACTACGATTTCTTCAGCATCAATTTTATTTGGATACTCTACAAAATTTAAAATATGTTTAATGGCATTAATTCGGGCTTTTTTCTTATTATCACTTTTAACAATGGTCCAAGGTGCCGCTTCAGTGTGAGTTGCACTGAGCATCATGAATTTTGCAAGTGAATATTCATTCCACAATTTTTGTGACTCTTTATCTACCGGAGAGAGTTTGTATTGTTTCAAAGGATCAGTCTCTCTGGCTTTAAATCTTCGCTCTTGCTCTTTCTTGGAAACAGAGAAATAAAACTTAAAGATCTTTATATCTTCATCAGCAATCATCTTTTCAAACTCAGGAGCATCTTTTAAAAACTTATGATGTTGTCGTTCTGTACAAAACCCCATAACAGGCTCAACCATAGATCGATTATACCAACTTCTGTCAAACATAACTATTTCACCGGCAGCGGGCAAGTGAGTTACATATCTTTGGAAATACCACTGTGTTGTCTCTTTGTTACTTGGTTTTTCCAATGCTACGACTCTGGCACCACGCGGATTAAGATGTTCCATAATTCTTTTAATGGTTCCCCCTTTACCAGCGGCATCACGACCTTCAAATATCATCAAGATCTTAAGCCCTTTATCTTTAACATGATTTTGTAATTTCAGAAGTTCCACTTGCAATCTAACTAACTCTTTTTCATAAGCCAATGTCTCTTTTTTTACCCAAACCTGAACTTTATTTTCTCTGTTTTTTATATCTTTTTTTTCTGCCATGATCTACTTTTCCTTTTTTAATTCATTCAGACATTATATCATATAAGCTAGAAGTTTTGAGAATTATAAACCCTCTTTTGGATTAATGCTGATCTTTTTACTGCAACATTAGGTCTTTTTTTAAAATTTATTAAAGTTTTTGTATTTACCTGGCGGGGGAATAAGAGTATAATAATCAGATAGGAAATAAAACAAACCATTACAAACCATAAAAAAAAGCAGGAAACAGATGGAGATACAGACAAAATGTTAATACATAGTATGTACAAAAGTTTTTTATCGCCGATAATCATACTCTTATTATTGGGAGCTTTATTTCTTTTAGGGCACTATCCGGATATCAGTACTATTTTAGGAGGCATTGCGCTCTTTCTCATTGGTATGGAATATATGGAAAGTGGATTTAAAGCTTTTTCCGGTGGCCTGTTAGAAAAAGTATTGGGGAAATTTACAAGCACTACTCCCAAAGCCATTACTACCGGTTTTCTTGCTACAGCCATTATTCAGAGTTCCAGTTTGATCTCTATTATTGTGATATCATTTTTATCCGCAGAGCTTATTACTCTTACTTCTGCAGTGGGAGTGATCTTTGGATCGAATATTGGTACAACTGCAACAGCCTGGCTGGTTTCTACGTTTGGACTAAAAATAAAAATTTCTGTCTACGCCATGCCAATGATCGTTATGGGTATATTTATCCCTCTCTTTTTAAAATCCAACTCTTGGAAAGGTATCGCCTCCATTTTTATAGGTTTAGGTATTATTTTTCTAGGTATTGGATATATGAAAGAAGGTTTTGAAACATTAAAAGAGGGGATAGATCTTACTCAATATGCCATGGCAGGATATGCAGGAATTTTTGTCTATGTACTTGTCGGTGCAATTGCTACAGTAGTAATACAATCAAGCTCTGCTACTATGGCTATCATCATCACTGCATTGGCTACAGGGCAGATCGATTATGCAAATGCTCTGGCTCTGGCTATTGGAGCCAATGTCGGTACAACAGTCACGGCAGCACTTGGAGCATTAAAATCCAATGAGAACGGTAAGCGACTTGCTGTTGCTCATTTTATTTTCAATATCACAACAGCCATCATCGCTATTGTCTTTATTTATCAACTTGCTGATCTTGTGGATTATTTAGCTGTGCTTATTGGTATCAGTATTGAAAATTATACGATGAAACTTGCTCTGTTTCATACTATCTTCAATATTATAGGTGTTTTGGCAGTTTCTCCATTCATACATATTTTAGTTAAATATTTAAATACTCTGTTTGTACCCAAAGGGATAAATAAAGGTAAAGAAAAATATTTGGATGATGCAGTATTGACACTTCCCTCAACTGCACTCTCAGCTATTGTTATGGAGACAAAACATCTCTATGAAAATGCTTTTGATATTATTACGCATGGGTTAAATCTAAAAAAAAATAATCTCCTTTCATCCATGGATCTGGATGAAGTGCTTGAAGACTTACATACTCATAAATCTATTGATATTGATCTGTTTTATAAGCGCTGGATAAAAGATCTTTATGGTGAAATTATTGACTTTTCGACTAAAGCACAGGCAAATATGCCTCCGGAATATATAGAAGAGTTGTACAAACTCAAACTTGCCAACAGAGATATAGTGGAAGCGGTCAAAGGTACAAAACATTTACAAAAAAATCTTCTTAAATATACATCCAGTAGAAATGAACATATTAAAGAACAATATAACGATATTAGAAAAGGCTTGGCTGAGTTACTTAGAAATATCAATACGATTGCAACAACAGATGAGGAAGATATCATTATCTTATTACTCTCCAAAGCGAAGATACATGCCCAAAGATATGATATCATTACTAATGGTACACTTGATAAATTGATCAGAAAAGGTCTCATTACCAATCAAATGGCCACATCCTTAATGAATGACAGTGATTATGCTAATAGTATTAGTAAAAACCTTATTGCTATGGCAGAAGTGCTGTTTATCGATATTAACAGTGATTTGAAAAAACTGCACGAAGACATATCTATCAATGATAAAGATATAGATAATATGTTAGATTCGAACAAGTAGCTATAATCTACATTTATATTTAACTTTTTATTATTGTACTAAGTCAAAGAGGAGTATAATAGTTATATGAGAAAATTAAAAGGATTTAAGTAAAGATGGAAATACAGACAGTAAAAAAAATGCAAAAAGAAGCTTTAAAAGGCAGTGGTTTCGATTTCATAAAACTTGGTATGGCACTCTTTTTCATGGTGGCAGTCCTCACATACAGTTTTATGAGTACAGGCGGCATACCTAACAATGTATTCCTGGCTATTGCCGCACTCTTTGGTGCCTATATGGCTATGAATATCGGTGCAAATGATGTAGCGAA
>Ga0190303_1000826_pt1 | contig 12839 bp, 9 predicted proteins | sample 48700701_MG_FD_161672 | JGI IMG/M metagenome (GOLD analysis project Ga0190303, IMG submission 161672) | Hydrothermal vent sediment bacterial communities from Southern Trench, Guaymas Basin, Mexico - 4870-07-0-1_MG | ecosystem: Environmental > Aquatic > Marine > Hydrothermal vents > Sediment ...
ACGCCATCATCTTAGCTGCAATACGTTTGTATATACCTTTTTCAAGTTTAGTACGAATTGCAGAAAAAGACTCAATAGTTTCTTTAATATCCTCTAGTGTATGAGTTGCTGTTGGAATTAACCTTAAAATAAGTAATCCTTTTGGTATCACAGGATATGCTACAATTGAGCAGAAAATTGCATAATTCTCACGTAAATCATTTACCATAGCCATCGCTTCAGGAATATCACCTTCTAGAAAAACTGGCGTCACACATGTATTTGTTTTTCCAATATCAAAACCATTATCTTTTAATCCGTTTTGTAAAGCATCAACATTCTCCCATAATTTTCTCTTTAACTCTGGCATTGTTCTAAGCATATCCAAGCGTTTTAAAGCTCCTTTTACCATTGGCATTGGCAAGGATTTTGCAAACATTTGTGAGCGCATATTATATTGTAGATACTGAATAATATCTTTATCTGCAGCAAAAAATGCACCAATACCTGCCATAGATTTTGCAAAAGTTGCAAAATATACATCTATACCTTCTTGTACACCTTGTTCAACCCCTGTACCTCTACCATCTTTACCTAAAGTACCAAAACCATGGGCATCATCAACTAAAAATCTGAAATTAAATTTATCTTTTAGTGCTACAATTTCTTTTAACTTTCCTTGTTCTCCACGCATACCAAAAACCCCTTCTGAAATAACAAGAATACCCCCTCCTGTTTCTTCAGCAATTTTTGTAGCTCTTTGTAAGTTTTTATCTAAACTTTCAATGTTGTTATGTTGAAATGTAAAACGCTTCCCTGGATGTAATCTAACACCATCTATAATACAAGCATGTGCATCCATATCATAAACTATAACATCATTTTTACTCACCAAAGCATCAATTGCTGATACCATTCCTTGATAACCAAAATTCACTAAATATGCTGACTCTTTTTCAACAAACTCAGCACATTCATTTTCTAATTGCTCATGATACTTTGTATGGCCAGACATCATTCTTGCACCCATAGGATAAGCCATGCCATATTCTGCAGCAGCTTCTGCATCTGCCTTTCTAACTTCGGGGTGGTTTGCTAATCCAAGGTAATCGTTAATACTCCACGTAATAACTTCTTTTCCATTAAACTTCATTCTATTAGCAATTTCACCTTCTAACTTTGGGAAAACATAATATCCTTCTGCCTGTTTAGCCCATTTCCCTAATGGACCTTTATCTTTAACTATTCTTTCAAATAAATCTTTCATCATTTAATTATTTTGGGCAAAATGTATTTTTTATTTACATTTATTTAAGGTTGCAAAGTACGGTATTTTTTTATGCAATTCAAATGTTAATGTTACAAAAAAAAGAGGTTGAAATTTAACTTTCAACCTCCTTTAATTTTTTTTTAATTTACTTTATAAATTCAACTTCGGCGTGAGCTTTTGTTTGAGTATCAAAAAAACCTTGCTCTTTCATCCAATCATCACTATAAATTTTCTCCATATATCTAGAACCGTGATCAGGAAGTATTAATACTACTTTTGAATTTTTGTCGAAATAATCTTTTTCGGCGTATTGCATTGTTGCTTGTACAACTGCTCCACTTGTATAACCAGTAAATAACCCTTCTTTCAGCGCTAGCTCTCTAGCTTTATGGGCTGCAGCTTCATCAGTTACTTTTTCAAAAACATCAATAACATCAAAATTTGTAGCTGATGGAATTAAATTTTTACCTAAACCTTCTATTCTATATGGATAAATTTCATTTACATCAAACTCTTTTGTTTCATGAAATTTCTTTAAAATTGAACCAAAAGCATCAACTCCTAAAGTTTTAATTTTTGGATTTTGTTCTTTTAAATATTTAGAAACACCTGAGATGGTTCCTCCAGTTCCACTTGCTACAACAATATGAGTTACTTTACCTTCGGTTTGCTCCCAAATCTCAGGGCCTAGTGTGTTATAATAAGCTTCTGCATTTAAATAATTAAAATATTGGTTTATATAAATTGAATTTGCAGTTTCTCTATGTAATCTTTTTGCAACTTCATAATAAGAACGTGGATCATCAGCATCTACATGCCCTGGGCAAACATATACTTTTGCGCCCATTGCTTTTAACATATTTATTTTTCCTATTGAAGCTTTTGAATTTACTGCCAATATACATTTGTACCCTTTAATAATACTAATTAATGCAAGACTAAACCCCGTATTACCTGAGGTTGTTTCAATAATAGTACTATCTTTATTCAATAACCCTTTTCTTTCTGCTTCTTCAATAATATGTAAGGCTGCTCTATCTTTCATAGAGTGCCCAGGATTAAATCCTTCATATTTTGCATAAAAGTTCCCAGTAAGGTTTTTAGTAATATTATTTAATTTAATTAAAGGAGTGTTGCCTATAAGTTCTAAGATGTTGTTACTTATGCCTGTATTCTGTTTCATTTTTTAGAGTTTAATTCTAACTATGAGTTCTATATTAGGCTATTGATATAAATCAATAACGTGCAAATTTAATATTTTTTTTTAAAACTTACGTAACCTTCTAGATCTATAATAAAACTATAATCTCTGGCTACTTCCTTCAATGCATCAAACCTACCCGAAGCACCTCCGTGACCAACGTCCATATTTGTATGCATTAATAAAATATTTTTGTCAGTTTTAAATTCTCTCAACTTTGCTATCCATTTTGCGGGCTCAAAATATTGTACTTGAGAATCATTTAAACCTGTTGTAATAAGCATATTTGGGTAATTTTGTCTTAAAATATTATCATATGGCGAATATGATTTCATATAATTATAAGATTCCTTTTCATTTGGATTCCCCCACTCGTTATATTCGCCTGCCGTAAGAGGTATACTATCATCTAACATTGTTGTTACAACATCTACAAAAGGAACTGATGCTACAACTCCGTGAAACAATTCTGGGTTCATATTAATAACTGCTCCCATTAATAATCCTCCTGCTGATCCACCACTTGCATATAAATGTTCTTTTGAAGTGTATTTTTTTTCTATTAAAAATTTTGCACAATCAATAAAATCTGTAAATGTATTTTTCTTCTCTAATAATTTTCCGTTTTCGTACCATTTTCTTCCTAAATATTCACTCCCTCGTACGTGTGCAATTGCAAAAACAAACCCTCTATCTAATAAACTTAAACGTGTTGAACTAAATCCTGCATCAATTGTATAACCATATGAACCGTAACCATAAATAAGCAAAGGAGTATCTTTAGTTAACTTTGTGTTTTTGTGATAAACTATAGATATTGGTATTTGAGTTCCATCAATAGCAGTAGCCCATAAACGTTCGCTTTTATAATTGTCTTTCTTAAATTTACCTCCTAAAACTTGTTGCTCCTTCTGTATTTTTTGTTTTTTAGTATCTACATTAAAATCTATTACAGAACTAGGAGTTGTCATTGAATTATACCCATAACGAATACAACTTGTTTCAAATTCAGGATTAAAATAAACTCCTGCTGAATATGTTTCTTCTTCAAATGGAAGATAAAAATCTTCTGAATCATCCCAACGCATAATTCTAATTTTGTTCAATCCATTAGTCCTTTCTTCCACTACTAAAAAATCTTTAAAAATTGAGATATCTTCCAATAAAACATCTTCTCTATGAGGAATTACATCAAACCAATTTTCTTTTAATGTTTTCTCTTCAGGAGTTTTCATTAATTTAAAGTTAGTTGCTTTGTCTTTATTGGTAAGTACATAAAAATAATTACCATAATGTGCTATATTATACTCTAAATTACTCTCTCTAGGCTGAAACATTTTAAATTCACCTTTTTCATCATCTGCTTTTAAAACTCTATATTCTGTAGAAATTGTACTATGTGAGCCTATGATTATATATTCCTCTGATTTGGTTCTATACACATAGGTACTAAAGGCTTCATCTTCTTCATAAAACACCTCAACATCATTTGAAGGGTCAGTTCCTAATACGTGACGAAATATTTTTTCACTACGCAACGTAGTAGGATTTTTTTTAGCATAAAAAACCGTTTTATTATCACTTGCCCAAGAAGAACTTCCTATGGTGTTTTCTATTTTTTCAGGGTAAATTTCACCTGTTTCTAAATTTTTAAACTGTAATGTGTATTGTCTTCGGCTAACCGTATCAACACCAAAAGAAACCAATTTGTTATTTGGACTAATAGATAGACCTGAAAGCTTATAATAATTATAATTTTCTGCTAATTTATTAACATCAAACATAATTTCTTCTTTAGCTTCTAAAGTTTCTTTTTTACGAGTATAAATTGAATATTGTTTTCCTTTTTCAAACCTAGTTATATAATAGTAGCTATTTTTTTTATAGGGTACAGACTCATCTTCTTCCTTAATACGAGATTTCATTTCTAGAAATAAATCTTCTTTAAATTGTTTTGTATGCTCCGTTTTTATTTCGTAAAAATCATTTTCAGCATTTAAATAATCAATAACCTTTGGGTTTTCCTTATCATTTAACCAATAATAATTATCAATTCTAACATCGCCATGAATTTCTAATTTTTTCTCAATCTTTTCAGCTTTTGGAGCTTCTATGTTGTTCTCTATCATTATTAATAATTTCTGAGCAGCAAAAATAGGTTATTTGTTAATAAATTGACATTTATTTATTGATGACTTCTGTGAATTGTAACATAAACTACATTTAGCTATTATAATATTAAAATTAGTGTTGAATTTACTCTATAAAAAACGATGAATTAAACCCAATTAAATATGCTTTTTCTTGTGCTCTAGTAAGAGCAGTATATAACCAACGTAAATATTCAATATTCTGACCATCAGGTAAATATGGCTGCTCTATAAAAACTGTTTTCCATTGCCCTCCTTGTGATTTATGACATGTAACTGCATATGAAAATTTCACTTGTAGGGCATTAAAATATTTACTTTTTTTAATACTCAACAATTGTTTATATTTTGATTTTTCATGAGCAAAATCTTTTCCAACCTCTTGGTATAATTTATTAGACTCTTCGTAAGAGAGCGAAGGAGATTCAGAAGAGAGTGTATCTAATAACAAAACGGTCTCAAATGGTTTTTGATTTGGGTAATCAATCATTCTCAGTTTTACTTCAGCAAACCTAAAACCATATAATTCCTTTATATTAAAAATTTCTAATATTTCACAAATATCACCATTAGCAATAAAACCCGCTTCACTTGAATCTTTTAACCAGAAATAATTATTTTTCACAACCATCACATAATCACCCGTAGAAATCTCATTCTCTTGTCCTCTTATTTTACTTCTAATTTGTTGATTGTATTGGTTTGCACGTTTATTAGAACGTACTATAAAAGCTGTATCCTCTACTCCAATATTATCATAAGCTGTATTAATGGCATCTTCTATATCATACCCATCAATAAGTCTAATTAAATCTGGAAACCCTAATTTAAATTGGAAATCACTAAAACCATTATTTGCTATAATTAGACGTAATTCAGTAGCATTTATTAAAATACCCGAATCTTCATGTTGACGCATTACCTCACTTAACTCAATTTCAGTAACCTCTTTATTATAGTTTAAAACTAACTTTTGAGAATCTAAAGCTGGACTTATATCTAATTTAACTGGTGGTAATTGTGCTGTATCACCAATTAAAACTAGTTTACAACCTAATCCTGAGTACACATATGAAATTAAATCATCTAATAAAGAACCATTTTCAAATAATTTTGTTCCTGATGGTGAATCTGGAATCATAGAAGCCTCATCTACAATAAATAGCGTATTTGTATGCTTATTTACTTGTAATATAAAATCTACACCTCCTGCTTTATTTTTTTTCGGGAAATATATTTTTTTATGGATAGTAAAAGCTTGTTTATTTGAATAACCAGCTATAACCTTGGCTGCTCTTCCAGTAGGCGCTAGTAACACCGCTTTTTTACCCGTTCTCCATAAATTATTAACAACAGTACTTATTGTTGTGGTTTTCCCTGTTCCAGCATACCCTTTTATTAAAAAAAGAGCTTCTTTATTGGTATCAAAAATAAAATCAGATAATTTACCAAGTAATCTATTTTGCGAAATTGTAGGTTCAAAAGGAAACTTTTCAATAATCTCTTGATAAAATTCTGGTGCAGTTTTTGTCATATTATAAATAAAATTCAAATATACAAATTGATTTATGCCGAAAAATTTTTCTCATTAAAAAAAATTTGTAGATTTGCGTACACACATAAATAAATAAAATTATGACATTTTTGATTATATTAGCTGCAATTGTAGTTACTGGATTTTTAGCTTACGCAATTGTAAATTTTATTCCAAGGAAACTTCATTGGATAATTTCAATCGTATTAATTGCATTGGCAGCATTTTTAGTTTATAAAATCAATTTTGAAATTCAAAAGCCTGTTCAATTTAACAAAGCTAAAAAAGTTAAATACGCTGCAGTAATTAAAAATTTAAAAATTCTTCGTGATGCTGAGGTTGCTCATAAAAAAGTAACAGGTAGATACACAGCAAACGGTGAAGATTTAATTAAATTTATTGATACTGCTAAATTTGCGTTAACTCAAACACGAAATGTTCCTAAAACAATTGATGTTGGTGGTGGAATTACAAAAGAAATTGAAGAAAGAGTTGTTGATACTATTGGATATGAAGATGTTAAAACTCAATTTTTAGGACTTGATTATAAAAACATGTTAAAAATTCCTGGTACCAACCAAAAATTCAAGATTGAAATTGGTGAAGTTGAAAAGATAGCAGGTTTAAAAGCTCCAGTATTTGAAATTAAAGTTGATAAAGCTTTAATTTTAAAAGGAATGGATTATAATTTAATAAATCAAGAAAGAGAAGCAATTGGTGGAGAAGAAATTAGAGGTGAGTATATTAGAGTTGGTTCTTTAGGTGAAGTAAGTGAGGATGGTAACTGGCCTCCATTTTATGATAAAGAAGATAATCAAAATAAAGAAGAATAACGTAGATTTTTTAAATCTGCAAGAAAATCATTTATCCATCCAACTTAGTTTGGATGGATTTTCTTTTTGTATATACAACAAAATACAGGATGAAATAGGTGTTTTTGCTGTGTATGAATTTCAGAATAATACTACACCGTACAAACATTTAGAACTTGTTGAGCAACTCTATAATCAAGAAACTTTGCTTCAAACCAAATATAATTCTGTTAGCGTTACACATTATAACAACTTAGTTACTCAAGTTCCACAAGCTTTTTTTGACAAAAATAACTTAGCAAATTACTTGCAACATACTGTTAAAGTACTTGAAAATGACTTTATAGCCTACGATGAAATTAGTAATTCTGAAATTGTAAATGTGTATATACCTTTTGTAAACATAAATAATTTTTTATTAGATATTTATGGAGCATTTATATACAAGCACTCATCAACAATACTTATTGAAAAATTATTAAGCAATTATAAAAATTTAGAAGATGATTATTGTTTTGTAAATGTTTCAAAGCATAATTTTGAAATTATTATATTAAAAAATAATAAACTAGAGCTATTTAATTCTTTTAGCTTTGTTACAAAAGAAGATTTTATTTATTATATACTTTTTACAGCTGAACAGCTAAATTTAAATCCTGAAGAGTTTAATTTGGTACTTTTAGGAGATATAGAAAAAAAAACTGAACTGTATGAAATTTTATATCAATACATTAGAAATATAAATTTTTACGAACCAGCCAATTTCCCTTCAATTTTAAATAATATTTCTTCTCACACAAACTTTACATTGTTAAATCAACTATAACTAATGCGTATTATCACAGGAAAACATAAAAGTAAACGAATACACGCACCTAAAAACTTACCTGTAAGACCAACAACAGATATGGCTAAAGAAGCACTGTTTAGCATTATAAATAACACCTATTATTTTAATGAGATATCTGTGTTAGATTTATTTTCTGGAACTGGAAATATAAGTTTTGAGTTTGGTTCAAGAGGTACTGAAAACATCACTGCTGTTGATACTCATTATGGATGTATAAAATTTATAAATACAACTTCTAAAGAATTAGATTTAAATATAAACGCTATTAAAAGTGATGTATTTAAATATTTAGAAAAATCAAATGCAAATTTTGATGTTATTTTTGCAGATCCTCCTTATGAATTTGAAATTGGATTATTTGAAAAAATTATCGATTTGGTTTTTAATAAAAAATTATTAAATGAAGATGGAATTCTTATAGTTGAACACTCTAAACATACAGATTTATCAAACCATAAACATTTTAAATATTCAAAAAAATATGGTGGAAATATGTTTAGCTTTTTTGAGAAAGAAGAAAATTGATTAAAATAAAGCTTCAATTATTTGTTTCTCTGTAATCCCTTCAGCTTCAGCTTTATAATTTTTAACAATTCTATGTTTTAGTATTGAATAAGCAACTGCTTGTACATCTTCAATATCTGGTGAATATTTACCACTAACAGCTGCATTTGCCTTTGCGCCTAAAATTAGATTTTGTGATGCTCTTGGACCAGCTCCCCAATCAATATATTTTTTAACGATTTCAGGTGAGTTTTCACCATTTGGACGTGTTTTTGAAACTAATTTTACTGCATATTCAATTACATTATCTGCCACTGGAATTCTTCTTACTAAATGTTGAAAGTTAGCTATTTCTTCAGCAGACAGTAAAGCATTTATAACCGGTTTTTCATCATTTGTTGTATTTTTTACAACATCAACTTCTTCCTGAAAACTTGGATATTCTAAATTTATTGAAAACATAAATCTATCTAACTGAGCTTCAGGTAATGGGTACGTTCCTTCTTGTTCAATAGGGTTTTGAGTTGCTAATACAAAAAATGGTTTTGCTAAATTATAGTGATGCCCAGCAATTGTAACAGTACGCTCTTGCATTGCTTCTAATAACGCTGCTTGAGTTTTAGGAGGAGTTCGGTTTATTTCATCAGCCAATATAATATTGCTAAAAATAGGACCTTTTATAAATTTAAAATGGCTAGTTTCATCTAAAATTTCACTTCCTAATATATCTGAAGGCATTAAATCTGGTGTAAACTGAATTCGTTTAAAATCAAGCCCTAAAGTTTCAGCTATAGTGTGTACAATTAAAGTTTTTGCCAAACCTGGTACGCCAATTAAAAGAGAATGACCGCCACTTAAAATTGAAAGTAAAATATGATCTACAGCTTCATTTTGACCTATAATTACCTTTCCTATTTCTTTCTTTAAAGCTTTATATTTTTCAACCAATTCCTTTAATGCTGCAACATCAGACATACCTATTCTTTTTTCCAATTATTTTTAAACTCACATTTTTTAAAATCCTCATTAATTTTAATGTAAGTATCTATAATTTTTTCTTTCGACCATTTCTCAACCGTTTCTTCTTGTTTTTTTTGTAAAGTTAATTTCTGAATTTTTTCATAATCTTTAGTAAAACTAGCAACATGTGCTTCTTCTTTACTTTTTAACAAAATTATTTTATGCATCTTTTCTCCACCTCTAATTTCATCATAATACGTATCTGTTATTTCTCCTGCTTTTAAATTACTAACCCTAGCGTATAATGTTGGATCCATACGAGTTAAATTAAAACGCGTATCATTTGTTTGTGGGTTTAAAATTAGACCTTGGTTATTTTTAGTTTCTTTATCTTCAGAATATTTTAAAACCGCCTCCTCAAAAGTAATTTCACCATCAAGTATTTGCTTTCGAATATTAGTTAACTCATCTTTAGAAGCTTGTAATTCAGCTTCACTTATTTTTGGTTGCATTAAAATATGACGAACATCACGTTCTTGCCCTTTTATTTTTTCAACTTGAATAATATGAAACCCAAAACCCGATTCAAATGGCTCTGAAATTTCACCTTCATCTAAACTAAATGCGACTTCTTTAAATTCTTTAATAAAACCACTCTCACGTGTGATTGTATATTTCCCCCCAGACCCGTCTCCATTTCCAGAAACAGAAGGATCGTCTGAATTTATAATTGCTTTTAACCTAAAGCTATAACCATCTTCAATGTCTTTTTTAATTTCATTTAGTTTTGCTATTATACGGTTTGTTTCTGCCTCAGAAGGCTTCACAATTTTTACAATTTGGGCTAATTCAATTTCTGCACTAAATTCAGGTAAACTATTATCATTTTCAAGGTTTTTAAAATAGGTTCTAACTTCTTCAGGAGTTACATCAACCTTTTCTGTAATACTTGCTCTTTCCAGACGAATTAAAATTTGTTCTTTTTGAATGTCATATAATTCTTTTCTTAAATCTTCTTCATCATTAAAGCCATACATTTCTACCACTTTTTCTATTGAACCTAATTGTTGAGTAAAATAAGCTATATTACGTTGTACCTCACTATTAACCTCAACATCAGTAGCAACTATACTATCAACTACTGCATGATGCGCAATTAGTTTTTGAATCATAAGTTCTTCTAACATTTCACAATCTGAAATATCTATTTTTCCTTCAATACGTTGTTGTAATTCTTTTTTAAATTTATCAATATCAGAATCTAATACAATATTTTTCCCTACAACTACCGCTACACCATCTACTTTTATTTTTTTAAATTTATTAGTTTCTACTTTTAAGGTGTCTTGCGCATTTAGACCTATAAAAAATAATAAAAATGCTATTCCAATTATATTTTTTCTCATTTTAATAAATTTCAAATTGTTGTTTTTTACTTGCATCATCAATTAATGTTTCTTCAATATTTCTTATTAATAATAATTTTCTTTGATGTAAAATCATCTGCTTAATAGTTGGTGTAATATAACTTTTAGGAGCTATTTCATTTCTATTTAACACCTCCTTAATAGTTACCAAATATATGCTTAATGAATCTTCTTTCTGAATAAAATTACCTTTTTTTAGCAACCGTTTTTTATCTTCAGTTTTTAGGGGTTGTATTTTAGTAATTAAATCACTGTATTTAACCCAAATTAAATCATTTAAGTGATATGATTTTAAGAATATTTCTTTAGTATTTAAACTATCCAAATCTTCTTTTTTTGTCGATTTAAATAGTTTTATAAGTTCTTTCTTATTTAAAATATTCTTTCCTATTTTAATATATTTTAGCTTTAACAGTTCTTCATTTAGTTTAAAGTTTTGGCTATTCTCTTTATAAAATTTATCTATATTATCTTCTGTAATTTCAGTTTCTAAATATTGATTTACAACAGCTTCTTTATATGAATTTATAAATAAATCTTCTCTATACTTTTTAACAAGGTTATCAAATTGTTCAGTTTTATTTTCTAAGTTAATTTGAGCCTTAGATAGCAATAATTGTTGCTTAATCCAATTATTAATATAATTGTTAGCTATTAAAATACTGTCTTGTGAAGCAATATCTTTATTGAAAATGTTTTTTAAATCTTCCTTATATAAATACGTATTATTAACACGTGCAATAGGTTGCCGTGTATCATTTTTAATTGTAAAATAGTCACAAGATTGCAACATAATAATTGCTACTAAAAGGTATAAATATTTCATTAGCTTGCTATAGTTTAATTTTTTTTATTCTCTTTTTTTCAGACTTATTAATATTAACTTCAAACTTTTCTCGAAGCTGTTTTGAAAAATTAATTTCTAGATAATTTTGATAATCTGAAATTACAGTTCCTTTTATGTTATTCAAGTCTTTTCCTTCATATTTTTGGGTTTTATTTAAATTAAAATAATTTAATAAACCAACACTATCTTTAGCTTTATCCCAAACTTGTTTTTCCAATAAATCGAAAAGTAATAAGCCTTCTTTAAATTCTTTATAAATAACTGCAAATTTAGGATTTGAACTTTCAATATTACCTTTATAATAGTCTAATACTTTTTTTTCTTTAAAAGTAATAAAAGCCTCTTTTAAAGAAACATTTCTAACTGTTTTTAAATAGGCTATAAATTTATTTTGAACTATATTTTCTTCATTAATTGAAAGAATTGTCTTATTAAAACTTATGGGCTTTTCTTTCCAATTATCAGTATAAAATTGTTGAAATGCCTGTTCATAGACAACAATTTTGTATTGCTTAAACAATTTTTCTATAATAGATTTACTAATTAAATTTGAGCGTATATCTTTTTCAACTTCTTGTGTTAATTTAAACTTCCTTTTCTCAAAACTTTCAATTGGGTATTTTTTAATTAATTTAATAATATGCCAACCAAATTGAGTTTTAAACGGTTTAGATATTTCTCCAGCAGTATTTAAAGAAAAAGCTACTTTAGAAAACTCCTCAATCATTTTTCCTGTTCCAAATTTTGCCAATCGCCCACCTTTCATTCCACTCACTCTATCTTCAGAAACTTTTTTAGCCAAGTCAAAAAAATCTGTATCTTCATTTATTAACAGTTTATAAATTGAATCTATCCTTTTTTTAGCTTTTACACTTTCATTTTTAAACATAATATGAGCAACTTCAACTTCTCCTTTAGATTCTCTTATTGCATTTACCTTTAAAATATGATATCCAAACTTTGTTCTAAATGGCATTGAAACTTCATTAACTTTCGTTTTAAATGCAACATTTTCAAATGGGTAAACCATTTGCAACGCTGTAAAATAGCCTATTCTCCCTCCGTTTTGCTCAACTGTTGGATCTTTAGAATATTTTTTAGCAACCTCAATAAATTTACTACCTGTTACAATTAAATTTCTAGCTTCAATTAAGGTATTATAAGCAGTTAAAGTATCTTGAGGTACTACATCTGGTTTTAAAAAAATAAGAATATGACTAACGTTAACTTCTTTTTTAAACCTCTCATATGCTTCTTTAACTAATTTTTTTGTCACTTCCTCATCTTTTAAATAAGGTAACACCA
>Ga0190303_1000828_pt1 | contig 12831 bp, 13 predicted proteins | sample 48700701_MG_FD_161672 | JGI IMG/M metagenome (GOLD analysis project Ga0190303, IMG submission 161672) | Hydrothermal vent sediment bacterial communities from Southern Trench, Guaymas Basin, Mexico - 4870-07-0-1_MG | ecosystem: Environmental > Aquatic > Marine > Hydrothermal vents > Sediment ...
TTACTAATAAACAACATGTAACTCCAAGATATGATCAAAAAGAATTTAATTCATTAGAAAGAAAAAACGAATTACAAGTGTTGGTTTCTTCAATTGATGAAGAATTTGAAGGGAGTTTAAAAATTTACCAAGATGCTCAAATTTCAAGAATAGATTTAGAAAAAGATTCAGAATTTAGATATACATTAAAATCTGAAAATCATGGACTGTATATAATGCAAATAAGTGGCGAAATTGAAGTAGAAAATGAATTGTTAATGAAACGAGATACTATTGAAATTTCAGATACAAAAAAGATAAATTTAAAGGCTAAAACTATTTCAGAAATACTTTTAATAGAAGTGCCAGTGGAGTTATAAAACTAGCATTCAAATTTTAAAATAATTCAGCATCCTTTAAGGGTGCGTTTTTTATGGTTTTTAGTATAAATTTACGATATTTGCGAACTACTTATTTCTTTTTAAGATAATTAACAAAAACACACAAAATAAAATGAATAAAAATACTGTTTTAGCTTGGGCAACAGCCATAATGATAATAGTTGGATTAGGACTTATTGCTTTAGGTGCTTTTAGGTACAACCAAGTTGCAGGTTGGGGATTTGCATCTGTAGGTGTTGGGTTTTTTGCAATAGCGTGGGTTTTTAATGCCTTAAAAGGACGTGTATAATAAATGCTTTCTATTATAAAATTAATAATTAAATTTTAGTACAACTAAATTATGTCAGACGATAAGAAAGTTATTTTTTCAATGTCAGGTGTGAGTAAAACTTACCAAGGCGCAAACAAACCAATTTTAAAAAATATTTATTTAAGCTTTTTTTATGGTGCTAAAATTGGAATTTTAGGTTTAAATGGTTCAGGTAAATCAACGTTGCTTAAAATTATTGCAGGACTTGAAAAAAGTTATCAAGGTGATGTTATTTTTGCTCCAGGATATTCTGTTGGGTTTTTATCACAAGAACCTCAGCTAGATGATACTAAAACAGTTTTAGATATTGTAAAAGAAGGTGTTGCAGAAACTGTAGCTATTTTAGATGAATACAATAAGATAAACGATATGTTTGGCTTAGAAGAAGTGTATTCTGATGCAGATAAAATGGATAAATTAATGGCACAACAATCTGTGCTTCAAGATAAAATTGATGCTTCAAATGCTTGGGAATTAGATACAAAGCTTGAAATCGCAATGGATGCGTTACGTACACCAGAAGGTGATACGCCTATAAAAAACCTTTCAGGTGGTGAGCGAAGAAGAGTTGCATTGTGTAGATTGTTATTACAAGAGCCTGATGTGTTATTATTAGATGAGCCAACGAATCATTTAGATGCAGAATCTGTACATTGGTTAGAACATCATTTACAACAATATAAAGGGACAGTGATAGCGGTTACTCACGATAGATACTTTTTAGATAATGTAGCAGGTTGGATTTTAGAATTGGATAGGGGTGAAGGTATTCCTTGGAAAGGAAATTACTCATCTTGGTTAGATCAAAAATCAAAACGATTGGATCAGGAATCAAAAACAGCATCTAAACGTCAGAAAACATTAGAGCGTGAGCTGGAATGGGTGAGAATGGCACCAAAGGGGCGTCATGCAAAGTCTAAAGCGCGTTTGGCGAATTATGACAAGTTAATGAATCAAGATCAAAATAAACTGGATGAAAAATTAGAGATTTACATCCCGAATGGTCCTCGTTTAGGAACTAATGTAATTGAAGCAACTGGTGTATCAAAAGCATTTGGTGATAAATTATTGTATGAAAATTTAAATTTCAACTTACCACAAGCTGGAATAGTTGGTATTGTTGGTCCGAATGGAGCAGGTAAAACCACAATTTTCAGGATGATAATGGGTGAAGAAACTTCGGATAAAGGAGAATTCAAAGTAGGTGAATCTGCAAAAATTGCTTACGTAGACCAAAGTCACTCTAATATTGACATTGAAAAAACTATTTGGCAAAATTTTGCTGATGAACAAGAGTTAATTTTAATGGGTGGTAAGCAAGTAAATTCAAGAGCTTATTTAAGTCGATTTAATTTTTCTGGAAGTGAACAAAACAAAAAAGTAAGTGCGCTTTCTGGTGGTGAAAGAAACCGTTTACATTTGGCGATGACACTTCGTGAAGAAGGGAATGTATTGCTATTAGATGAGCCAACGAACGATTTAGATGTGAATACTTTACGTGCTTTAGAAGAAGGTTTAGAGAATTTTGCAGGTTGTGCAGTGGTGATTAGCCACGACCGTTGGTTTTTAGATAGAGTATGTACACATATTTTAGCTTTTGAAGGTAATTCAGAAGTGTATTTCTTTGAAGGTTCTTTTTCTGATTATGAAGAAAATAAGAAGATGAGACTTGGGGGTGATTTAATACCAAAACGTATTAAGTACAAAAAACTAATTCGCTAAAAAAATAAAGTTGACTTTTCAGTCAACTTTTATTCTCCTTTGGGTAATAATTATATATTCCTATATTCTCTAAACGAATGTTTAGAATTATAAATATACGGAATATAGAATAAGGGATAGAATAACCTTTTATTAACTTATCCACAAACAATCAACAAAATCAGTGAACATATGAAATAATAGTCCAATCGCTATTATACGTGATTTTGGTGATAAAAGTAATAAGGAATAAATTGCTATTGCATAATAAGAGTGAAGCGGATGGTAATTTAAACTGCATCTTGTTGCGTCAAAAATAGGGTTTGCTATTAAGTGATCTAAATCAACAAGCATTGTTAACATAAACAGAATCCATACTTTTTTCCATTTTTGTTTAAAGAATAAATAGGCTATAATACCAGGAGCTAAAAAGTGCATTCCGTAGTGCAATATAAATCGAAGAAACTCCATTGCTAAAATAGTACTTTTTGATTTTCTAAATAATTTAAAGTATTTGGACCTTCCATAAATAGTAAATCTAAGATACTTAAATTTGAAATAAACCCTTTGTTTTGGTCAAAAACCTGGATATACCTATCGAAAATAAATTCTTCCTTAGATTTAGCAATTGCTAATTTTCTAGCATCTGAAATAGCTACTTCACTATTATATTTTATTGTTTTTGAAGTGGAAATTTCTAATTGTAAAGCACCTATAATAAATTCATAGCACTTCAAGTTTAAATCTAGTAAAAACGTATTCCTTTTTTCAAAAATTGGTTTTAGATCATCAATGTAAAATTCAAAAAAGGGTGATGAACTATAGGCCGTTTGTAGCGTTTTTAGATGTAATTTATGCCAATCATCTTTATAATCAATTTTTACATCTTTGGTTTTTTGTTTGAGACCCTTTTTGTGTTGTATAGGAACATTTAGTATATGTTTTCCATCAGCAGTGTAAATATAGCAGCGGTTTCTATACGTTTGCTTTTGATAATTATCTTCAACTTCAAAAATTAGTTCTTTTGATTTTGCTATTGCAACATATTGGCTAATTGGTGAAAAATATGTTGGATGTACTAAAATCATTATTAAAAGGGAGAGATTTTATGACTCTTCGTTTTTACGTTTTTTATATGAACTGTAACCAAACCAAAGTAAAAGTGCACCTAGGAAATAATATAAGTAAGAAACTGGTTTTCCACTTCCGTGTACGGTTGTAAATACACGTTCCCATCTAATTTTGTTACCCAAACCTTGTTGGTTGCTATCCCAGCTAAACCAAATAAATACGGGTTTACCAACTACATGGTCAAAAGGAACATACCCCCAATAACGTGCATCTTCAGAGTTGTGCCTGTTATCACCCATCATCCAATAATAATTTTGTTTGAAAGTATAGGTAGTTACTAATTGTCCGTTGATAAAAATTTCATCACCGTTAATGGTTAAATTATTGTTTTCGTATTCTTTGATAATTCGTTTGTAAAAAGGTAAAGATGCAGTGTTTAATTCAACCGTTTTTCCTTCTTCAGGAATATAAATTGGACCGTAATTATCTACAGACCAACTATTTTGATTGCTATGTGGAAAAATTCTAGCATCGAAATTTCCTTTCGGTGTAATATCTTTAATAACACTTGCAACATAAGGATTGTTTTTTAGTTTTTTAGCATTTTCATCGGTTAAGTTTACAGTATAGATACCATTATTACCACCACCTAATTCAGTTGAACCATATCTAGTAATTAAACTATTAGGGTTGAAACCTTCTTTAACAGTTACTGTGTTAAAATATTGTGGTTTTGCTCTATCTGGTAGTTGCGTTCTTTCGTCATTAATATAAATATACCCATCTTTAATTTCTAACGAATCTCCAGGAATACCAACACAACGTTTTACGTAATTAGATTTTTTATCAATAGGTTTATCTATATGAATATTTGATTGATCTCTAAAAAAGCGAACAGTATCTGTAGGCCAATTAAATACTACAATTTCATTTCGTTTAATATCTTGAAAACCAGGAATTCTAAAATATGGAAGTTGTGGTTTTTTTAAGTAAGATTTTGTTTTTACAAGAGGAAGTGAGTCGTGTACCATAGGCGCAGCAACAGTAGTCATAGGAGTTCTTGCACCATAATGAAACTTGCTTACAAATAGAAAATCACCAACTAATAAAGATTTCTCTAAAGATGAAGTAGGGATGGTATATGGCTGCATAATATAAGTATGCACTAATGTGGCAGCTACAATAGCAAATACGATGGAGCTTACCCATTCTCCTAACTCTGTTCTAGATTGTAAACCTCGATTTTCAATATAATTGGCATCACTTAAGTAATTAATGTAATAGGTGTAAAACCCTAATGTAAGTACAGCTAAAAAAGAATCAATTGTTGAGTTTTTACCGAAGCTTCTAATGGTTTCAATCCAAATTACAGGAAACATTAATAAATTAATGATTGGTATAAATAGCAAAATAACCCACCAAGTTGGTCGGTTTATTATTTTCATAAGTACAATTGCATTGTATATTGGCACTATAGCTTCCCAAGATTTTCTACCTGATTTAACGTACAGTTTCCAAGTTCCAATAAAATGAACTACTTGAATTACTAGAAAAAATATAAACCATTGAAACATTGTCATAATTTGTAATTTTTAATATTATTTAATACCTAAAACGTCTTTCATTGTAAACACGCCAGATTTGCCAACAAGCCATTCAGCAGCAATTACCGCTCCTAATGCAAAACCATTTCTATTGTGAGCAGTATGTTTAATCTTAATAGTATCAACTTCCGATTTATATTCAATTGAATGTGTACCTGGTACATCAGGAATACGTTTTGCTATTATAGGGATTTCGGTATCTCTTTTTGTTACATTGAGCGCCCAATTATTTTTTGAAGTATGTTTTATAATTCCTTCAGCCAATGTAATTGCAGTTCCGCTAGGTTCATCTAATTTTTTTGTGTGATGAATTTCTTCCATAGAAATTTGATACTGACTTAAGTTTTGCATCATTTTAGCTAAATACTCATTCAATTCAAAAAAGATATTTACACCTAAACTAAAATTTGATGCATAAATAAACCCACCATTTTTTTGATTACAAAGTACTGTTGCTTCATCAAACTTATCTAACCAACCCGTTGTTCCGCTAACAACAGGAACATTGTTAGTTAAACAGTTACAAATATTGTTAAATGCAACAGTAGGTATACTAAAATCTATAGCCACATCTGCTAAAGTGATATCGTATTCTTTGGTATTTTCGTCAATTTTTAAAACAATTTCATGTCCCTTCTGTAAAGCAATTTGTTCAATTGTTTTACCCATTCTTCCATATCCTAACAGTGCTATTTTCATTTTAAAAATTGAAGTTAATTTGTGCTCCAACAATTGCTTTATTGGTAGTAATATTTCTAATTATTTTAGGATTTATAGTTAAGTTATTGTCTACATTATGCTGTAATAAATGGGCATTGGTACTTGCTTCAATTATTTGTAATACATAAAGGCCTACAGTTACAAGTAACGATAAATCTCTATCTTTTTTATATCCTTTTTGTGCTGAAATTAATGCTGTTTCAGATAATAAGATATTACCATCTAAACCATCAAATTCATGTGGTTTACCATCTTTCATTAATTTAAAAGCGGTTCTAACTCTATTGTAATTAGTGTTATTAGTACTGTAAAAATAAACTCCAGAGCCTAAAGCTGCATAAACAAAAGGAATTTTCCAATACTTTTTATTGTAAGCTTGTCCTAAACCAGGGAAAACAGCTGAATAAAAAGCTGCTTTTGAAGGCGATAAAGGATTGTAAGTTGTAGTATTTCCAAATATGGTATCCTTAATTTTCAACACCTCACTTTCTTGAGAAGTGCTTTGAAAAATGATCAAAACCGTAAAAACAAGAAATGTATATAACGTTTTGTTTAACACTATTCTAGTAATTTTTTGATTCTATTAAAATCTTCTTCAGAATGAAAAGGAATCAAAATTTTACCTTTGTCTTTTCCAGCTAATTTCACTTCAATTTTATGACCAAAATATTCGCTAATGATTTTTAAACCTTTCGAAACAAATTTAGGTGGTTCAATTACTTCAGAAGTTTTTTTAGATGTAGCATTTGAAGTTCCTTCTTTTTGTGATTTAACTAATTGCTCAGTTTGACGAACTGATAATTTTTCAAGAATTATTTTTTCGTAGATATTTAATTGTCTTTCTGTATTTTCAATATTAATTAATGCTCTACCGTGTCCCATTGACAAAAAACCGTCTCGCATCCCTGTTTGAATAATTGGGTCTAATTTTAACAATCGTAAGTAATTGGTAATAGTTGAACGTTTTTTTCCAACTCGCTTACTCATTTCTTCTTGCGTTAAATCAATTTCTTCAATTAATCGTTGGTAAGAAAGTGCAACTTCAATTGGATCTAAATCTTTACGTTGTATGTTTTCAACCAATGCCATTTCTAGCATTTCTTGGTCGTTGGCAATTCTTATGTATGCAGGAATTGTGCTATTTCCAATTAATTTTGAAGCTCTAAACCTTCTTTCTCCAGAAACTAATTGAAATTTATTCCCTTCTAATTTCCGTACTGTAATTGGTTGTATTATGCCTAATTCTTTAATAGAACTAGCTAATTCTCGTAAGGTCTCTTCATTAAAATAACTTCTAGGTTGATACGGGTTTACATCAATATCATTTAGTTCTATTTCAACAATAGCACCTACAATTTTATCTGCATTTTTATCGTTTGCTGATGTTATATCTGAACTTGAATCATTTAATAAGGCAGATAATCCTCTTCCAAGCGCTTGTTTTCTAACTGCTTTTGCCATCCTTATTATGTTGTTTTAAAATTTCGTTAGCTAAGTTAATATAATTTACAGCACCTTTACTTGTTGCATCATATGCTATAATACTTTCGCCAAAACTTGGAGCTTCACTTAAACGTACATTTCGTTGTATAATGGTTTTGAAAACCATGTTTTGGAAATGTTTTTTTACTTCTTCTACAACTTGGTTAGATAAGCGTAAACGAGAATCGTACATGGTAAGTAATAAACCTTCAATATCTAAGTTTGAGTTGTGTATTTTTTGAACACTTTTTATGGTGTTTAGTAATTTCCCTAATCCTTCTAACGCAAAGTATTCGCATTGTATTGGTATAATTACTGAATCTGCCGCAACAAGAGCGTTTAACGTTATTAAACCAAGTGATGGAGCACAATCGATTAGAATATAATCATAATCATTTTTTATTTCAACAAGAGCTTCTTTTAGTTTAAATTCTCGTTTCTCTTTATCAACTAATTCAATTTCAATTGCTACTAAATCTATATGTGCTGGGATAATATCTACATTTGGAGATGTAGTTGGCACAATTGCATCTTTTGCTGTAGTTGTATGCTCTAATAATTGATAACTTCCATTCACAACTTCCTCAACAATAATTCCAAGCCCAGAAGAGGCATTGGCTTGAGGGTCTGCATCAATTAGCAATACTTTTTTTTCTAGTACACCTAAAGCTGCAGCTAAATTAACAGTTGTTGTAGTTTTACCTACACCACCTTTTTGATTTGCAATTGCAATAATTTTACCCATAAAAAAATTTAGTGTTATATAAAGATGTAAAAATACAATTATTTATGGTTTTTAAAAGCGAATAATGTTAACAAAGAGATAAAAAACAAAAGAGGTTGAAAATTTTCAACCTCTTTTGTTTTTGCTAGTTTTTAGAAGGGATATTTTCTAAGATGGTTAGTAAATATTTCCAGAATTTTTGAGCAGACTTAATATTCGCTCTTTCATCTGGTGAATGTGCACCTTGTATTGTTGGCCCAAAAGAAATCATGTCCATATCTGGATAATTTGTGCCTAATATACCACACTCTAAACCTGCGTGACAGGCAACAACATCAGCTTTACTATTAAATAACTTTTCGTAAGTTTCAGTTAAAACGTTTAATATTTGAGAATTTACATTGGGTTTCCATCCTGGATATGAGCCAGATAGAGTTACTTGGTAACCTCCCAATTCAAAAGCAGCTTTTAAGGTGTTTGCTAAATCAGATTTTGAAGTTTCAACAGATGATCTTGTTAAACACAAAATTGTAATTTCTTCGTTTTTCACAATAATACGTGCTACGTTATTTGAAGTTTCAACCAACCCTTCCATATCATTACTCATTCTATACACACCATTATGAGCCGCATAAATTGTGTTTAATAACGTAATTTGACTAATAGTTGTCATTACTTTTTTTGGCGTTTCAGTTTCTGTAATTGAAATTTCTAAGTTAGAATCAACGTTTTTAAACTCATGTTTAATTTCGTTTATAACTTTGGTTATTTTTTTTAAAAAGGTATTTTTTTTAACTGAATAAACGGAAACTATTGCAAAGCTTTCTCTAGGGATAGCGTTTCTTAAACTTCCACCGTTAATTTCAGAAATTCTAACAACGTCTTGAGATTTATACAATAAGCGGTTCATGATTTTATTTGCATTTCCCAACCCTTTGTGGATATCCATTCCAGAGTGCCCGCCATTTAAACCTGTAACTGCAATTGAAAAACCTATACTATTTGAAGGGGTATTAACTTCATGATAAACATTTTTAGCTGTAATATCAATTCCGCCAGCACATCCTATATCAATTTCATCATCTTCTTCTGTATCTAAATTTAATAATATTTCACCATCTAAATAACCAGCTTGTAATCCCATTGCACCTGTCATTCCGGTTTCTTCATCAATTGTGAATAATGCTTCAACAGCAGGATGTTTAATGTCTTTTGATGCTAAAATACTCATAATTGCAGCAACGCCTAATCCATTATCAGCACCTAAGGTTGTACCATCAGCTTTAACCCAGCCATCTATCACTTTCATTTTAATTCCTTCTGTGTCAAAATCAAAAATAGTATCTGAATTTTTTTGATGCACCATATCTAAATGTGATTGCATCACAATGGTTTTACGGCTTTCCATACCTTTTGAGGCAGGTTTTTTAATAATTACATTTCCTACGTGATCAACAACGGTATCAAGGTTTAATTTTTTTCCGAAATCAACCATAAATTGAATCACTTTTTCTTCTTTTTTTGAACCTCTAGGAACTGCATTCAAATCTGCAAAATTATTCCAAAGTGTAATTGGTTCAAGTGCTCTTATATCTTTGTTCATTTTTTAATTGTATTTATTATTGTATTTCTACTATGGTCTCGCTTAAAGGTTTTCTTACTTTTTTTAGCCCATTCATTACGTCATCCTTGGCTCTAAAACCGACAGGAAGCAATAATACGGATTTTAAATTTAAATCTTTTAAATTTAATAATTCATCAACTTTTTCTGGTACAAATCCTTCCATTGGGCAAGTATCAATTTTTTCAACAGCACAAACTGTCATTAGGTTACCTAAGGAAATATATGCTTGATATTTTGCCGATAGTTGAATATCTTCAATTGATTTATTTTTGTACATTCCAATTAGTTGATCTCTAAATGTTGAAACAACTTCTTCAGAAGTTCCTCTAGTTTTTATTTCTAAATCAAAATAGGCATTTATGTCATTAGTTGTTGTGCTATCCTCTATGCATAAAACCAATAGATGCGAAGCATCAGCAACTTGACGTTGATAATACGAAGCTTCAACAAATTTTTCTTGAAGTTCTTTATTTTGAATCACAATTAACTTTATGGGTTGTAATCCAAAAGAAGTGGCGGTTAAATTAAATGCTTTTTTTAGAGTTTCAATTTGCTGATTTGAAAGTTTTTTTGAAGGATCAAATTTTTTAGTTGCATATCTCCATTCTAAACTTTTAAGTATATCCATTTTATAAAATATTTACTCACAAAAATAATTTAAAAAAACTAAAAGTAGTACAACTTATGTCCTCAATTTTCATAACTAAAAGTTAATTTTTACTTTTACGAAGTTAAAAATTGCTATGAAAGAAAATTTACTACAATTTATATGGAAACTTAAACTGTTTTCATCTAAAAAATTATGCACTACAAAAGGTGAAACTATTAAAATTTTTTCGGTTGGAACAGAGAATTTAAACTCTGGACCCGATTTTTTAAACGCTAAAGTTGAAATTAATAATCAACTTTGGGTTGGAAATGTTGAAATACATGTAAACTCTTCAGATTGGTATGTTCACAATCATGAAGTTGATGAAAATTATGATGCTGTTATTTTACATATAGTTTGGGAACATGACGTTGAAGTTTTTAGGAAATCTAATTTGGAAATACCAACTTTAGAACTGAAAAACTATATTTCACAAAACATATTACAAAAGCACTCACAACTTTTGGGAAAATCAAATAAATGGATTCATTGTGAAAATGATATTACTACTGTAGATTCATTTACAATAAGTAATTGGCTTGAAAGACTTTATTTTGAACGACTAGAGCAAAAAGCTATCCAAATTCAACAAATTTTAGCTAAAACTAATAATAATTGGGAGGCTACTTTATTTATTTTGTTAGCTAAAAATTTTGGATTAAAAATTAATGCAGATGCATTTTTAAATTTTGCAACTTCATTTGATTTTTCAATTATTAGAAAAATTTCATCAGATAAAACACAATTAGAAGCATTGTTTTTTGGACAGGCTGGATTACTATCTGGTCAGAGTGATTCAGAATATTTCGAAAAATTAAAACTAGAATATGACTTTTTAAAATTGAAATTTAATTTAAGTCCAATTTTAGCGAATCAGGTTCAATTTTTCAGATTGAGACCAAATAATTTTCCAACAATTCGTTTATCACAATTGTCTTCTTTATATAATTTACATCAAAGTTTATTTTCAAAAATAATTGAAGCAAATAGTATTGAAGAGTTTTATGATTTGTTTTCAGGTTTAACTTCAAATTTTTGGGAAACACATTATACTTTTGATAAAACATCTAATCGTAGTTTAAAAAGAATAACAAAACCATTTGTGGATTTATTGTTAATTAATACAGTTATTCCTTTAAAATTCATGTACTTAAAAAGTATAAGGAAAGATGATTTCAGTTTGTTAATTAGAATTATTGAACAAATTAAACCTGAAAAAAACACCATAATTTCGAAGTTTAACGAACTGAAAATTAATTCATCAAATGCGCTTCAAACACAATCTTTATTGCAACTAAAAAACGAATATTGTAGTAAGCATAGATGTTTACAATGTGCAATAGGGAAAGAGTTGCTTAAAAACTAAATTTATGATTTATTAGAACTATAAAAATCTTTTACCCAGGCAACCATTTGATTTTCTGTTAATAGTTTAGAGTTATAGACACCGTTAAGCTTATTTTTCAACTGCATGTTTTTTAAAAGTTCTTTTTCAAAAATGTTTTTCATTTTTGAAGGACCAAATAACACTAAAGCATCGCAGGATTTAACTTCTTTGAACAGATTTTTGATGAATTGATTTGTCTGCTCATTTTTACGGTTTAATTTGTTTTTCTCATAAGTCATATACTGACCGCCGAACCTACCAAATTTTTTAGATTCCCCATCTATACGTTCTCTGGTTTCAATATTTGATTTAATTACTTTAACCTTGTGGTTATTTGCTGAAAGTTTAATAATAATAGCTTGTCTTGTATCAATCCAAATTCCAATGTTTTTTTTCATAATGGCTAATTTATATGATTAAACAACTGAGGTAGAGTAGGGTACTATATTGCTACTATAAATTTACAAAAAAATCAATCAACTTTCTATAAATATTTAAAAAAGCTGTAACATAAATGCTACAGCTTTTTAGTGTAATTAAATTGATTGAATTATTTTTTAAAAACAATACTTGTTTTCAGCAATTACTTTTTTAGCAATTACTTGACGTAATGCAATTGGGTTTGGGTTGTTTACATATTTTGTAAAACGTTTTAAGCCCATAAGCATCATTCTTTGTTCATCACCTTCAGAAAAGTAAAGTACTGCTTCTTTTCCAAAATTATTTATTTTTTCAATGGCATTGAATAAATTTAATTTTGCCATTGCTACTTGAATTTCGCCTTCTTTTTCAGAAGTTAAATTAACAACTTTTTCAGCTTTTAATATTGCAGACTCAGCCATATAAATTTCAATCATAACTTCAGCAGCAGCTAAAATCAATTGCTGATGGTTGTCTAAATCAGCTCCATACTTTTGAACTGCTTTTCCAGCAATCATTAAAAAGACTTTTTTTAGTTTATCAATCATTGCTTTTTCTTCTGATAATAGTTCAGAAAAATCAGGTGTCTCAAAAGAAGGTATTCCTAATAAACTATTTCCAACTTCCATAGCTGGAGTAAGTAAGTCAATTTCACCTTTCATGGCTTTTTTAAGCAACATTCCAACAGTTAACAATCTGTTTATTTCATTAGTTCCTTCATAAATTCTAGTAATACGAGCATCTCTCCACGCGCTTTCC
>Ga0190303_1000830_pt1 | contig 12812 bp, 17 predicted proteins | sample 48700701_MG_FD_161672 | JGI IMG/M metagenome (GOLD analysis project Ga0190303, IMG submission 161672) | Hydrothermal vent sediment bacterial communities from Southern Trench, Guaymas Basin, Mexico - 4870-07-0-1_MG | ecosystem: Environmental > Aquatic > Marine > Hydrothermal vents > Sediment ...
CACTAAGCATACTTTTAATCAGTAGGTCTCGGGTTCGGATCCCGACCGGCTCACCAGTTAAACTATTGAAGTTGTTGGATAAATGAGAAGTGGGTAGATTGATTTGCTGCTGATTTTGCAACATTTTTGCAACAAATTGCCTAGCGCGTTAACTGCGTTGCAAAAAATGATTCTCAAAATGCCTGCGCGCCTAACTATCGCCACATAAAGGAAATATCGTCTCTTGATGAAAGGGACGGTGTCTGTGAACCAAGTCGCAAAAATCGAGAAGACGTCCGGCGCACGGGGTTGTGTATTCAACCCACGTTTGACGACTGATGCGATGTGGGCACCAATGGACCTGCTGCGTGCGCCGCACGACGACAGTGATCTTGACTGGCACGCAACGCCCCCGCGCCTCGTTGAAGGACTCAAATTTGTGTCCCGCTTTGTTGGCCGGTCGATACATGGTCGGCATCGGGACTGGATTGAGCGTGTTCATGTCGCCAACGGCAAGGCGTATGCGACGGACGGGATAATACTGGTTGAATACGACGTGGGCGAGTCGGATGCCTCCTACTTCGTTCATGACAAGAGACAGATCGCACTAATCGACTCGTTTGGTGAACGTCCTTCCGAAGTGGCGACAGGTGTTGAGACCCAATATCGCTGGAAGAACGGAAGTCGCTTGAAACTTGAGCCTACGAGCCGTCATCACAATGATTTCCTTCGCGAGAAATTCGACGAATTTGATTGGACAGGCCTTCACACAGTCAGCGACGAGTGGCGTGCGCAGGTGGTGGGCCAACTCTCATACAAAAGCGGCAAAGAAGTGTATGCTCACATAACGAACGACCGCATTGTTAGCGGTGTCGATGAAAATTCCGTTCTTACACAAATGAACATCGAAACGCCGATTGATGGTGAGGCTTCGATCTACAAGGGCCATTTTGTTGCGGCGATCAAGCTGGCGGAAAAGATGAAGTTTGAACACTATCCAAACTTAACCGTGATGCTCATTACCGCCAAGAACCTTCGGGCGGTTGTGGTCGGTGGACGGCCCCAAGAACCTGTACCGGACCTATCATGAAGACGCTTGCGGACGGCCTTTTCTTCCACCCCAAAGGTGGCACACCTGATCATATCCTTGGTCGACTGGTCGACGGCGAAGCGAACGTGCGCCTCGATTATCCGTTTGCGCCAGCGATTGACCAAACACAGCAAGAGATTAAAAAACTCGACCAGCAGATTCAGAACGCAGAGGCGCGTGTCCGTCTCCTCAAAGGGACGAAGGACCGCGCAGAGGCGCGTCTCGAACAGCAGCATGTAGCCGAAGAACGATATGCAGAGACGGGCGAGATTGACGACGTGCTTCTCCGCAGTTGCGACCAACTCGCAAAGTCTAAGGAAGCCAAGCAGAATGCAAAGATCAAGGGCGAACTTGATTTCACGCTGCCTGACGAACTGAAAGATGGTGGGTGGCACAAGCAGTCCGTCCGCGTCAACGAGCGAGAAATCATTGTCACATTGAGAAAGACTCGCACCGACAATCCGCCGGACGTTCAAGTTGAGGCGAAGAAACTCGTCAAGAAGGTGAAGGACGCTATGCGTCCTTTCCAGACGGACGATGCGCACTATCGCCGCGTTCTGCGCGAACGTATTGCCTCACGGCCCCAACAACCGAAAGGGCCGCCCGATGGCTGAGATTGTGACCGAAGATGATCTGTTTAAACTGTTTTTCAAGAAGCCAGCAAAAAACGGTTACAAGAAACCCGGTGACGGATTTATCTGCTACGACTTCATAAGGCCAATACTGGAAGCCAAATCGTTTGGTGAGGATGGTGACAAGCCACTCGCTCTCGACGACGAAAACCGCTTCTATGTCGCATCTTTTTGCGAGGCAGAACGTGACAGACGGGAAGCCGTGGTTCGGCAATGCGACCTGCGCTCCGTTGCGCGGTCAATGAATCGTGGCGCGGGTGATCTTTTTATTGGTTATCTCGGGATGGACGGGAGCGTTTGACGCTGACCGCGGCGTTTTGGTCGCGAGCGTTAATCCTCTTCGGTCTCAACTGACGAGTCGCCACCTAGGGCTGAATAGCGCCTCTCCGCGAGCCATTGCAGACGTTTTGCTTGAGTGAGCAATACGCGGCGCAATCCACCTTGTACTTTTCGTTCTGAGATAACCTGTGCCAACCGCGAAATGATCAATGTGCGACGTGCAATCCTAAAGTCTGGGTGCGACCGAATTTTGTGAACATGATCCGAAACAATACGAAATCTGAGCGATGGGGGAGCGGCCACTTTGACAGTTGGTGGTGGCGGGGCTTTTTCATTCAAAACCGCTTTGAACGTGCTTTCCGCAATCGCTTGCTGGTATATCAAGTCTTCCAAGGCATCGACATGCGCTTTTGCATCACCGTCGGTCGCACTAGTTTTTTCAAATTGAGGCAGCGGCCAAACTTCAATTTCATAAACCTCAAACGGATCAAGAACTGACATGGCGACAGCATCGGTTCTCTGATTTGTCAGGTGTCGCCTAATCCGAGTACTGATCTTTTCTTTTGTTTGTCCAACATAGACTGGCTCGCCGTCATAATCGAAAAACGCGTAAACGCCCCACTTGAAGCTGCCGACGGCTCGTTCCTTGCCCAATATGGGATCATCGAATTTGGTTGCAAGGAATGTAACCAAATTGGCCCGAAGGTCTTCGGTTTCAAACGGTGGAAAATTGGTGTCGTCGGGATTTCGGTCTATCATGACCGATACTTACTTGATTCTAAGCAACTAAAGCGAGTCTATTCCGTTTCAGTATCGGCTCGAATATTGTATCTGCAATAAATCGGACAACTGGGACAGCAACACCGTCGCCAGCCAATTTATAAGCATCATTGTATCGAGTTGGCAGGATATAGTTGTCGGGCAACCCCATGAGAAGAGCCGCCTCGCGCGGAGATAGCAGCCTTGAGCGCACTTTACGATCTTCAACCAACATTATGGTTTGGCGACTTGATCCCCCGCCTGGGGTTCGCAAGCATCCCGCAATTTGGTCGAAACGCACTTCTGCCCGCTGGCGTTTTACACCGTCAGCTCCTTTACGCGTGCGACGGTATATTGTGCCGACCACCTTTTCGTTTGCCTGTTTTGCTGCTTCAACCTTTTTCAAATTCAAGTCGGTCATCATATCAAGCAAATACTTGGTTTCAGCTTTGGTGTGCCATTTTACGCCTTGAGGCTTATCCTCGATGAGCGAGGCAAGGTTTGTGTTTCGTGCTGGCGGTAAAGGTAGGTTCCACCATTGCCAGCGGGCAGCGGCGCTAGGCGACAGCAAACTGTGGCCTTCAATCAACTTAGGCGGATGCCAAAGGTCGCATGGGCCGTCGGACACATGTCCGTTGGGGATTTTCAAATCACCACGAATGCCGATCATGAAAAAGCGCGGGCGGGATTGTGGTAGGAAATGAACCGCATCGACAACCATAGCGCCAAAGCGATACCCGAGGCCCGAAAACGCGCTGGCAAGTGTAGCGAAGTCGCGCCCGCCATTATTTGTAATGGCACCATATACGTTTTCAAGTGCAATGATTTTTGGGCCTCGCCCGTCGGAGTGGAGTTCGCGAACCAGCTTCCAAAATGGTTTAAACATGCCGCTTCGTTTGCCTGCCAACCCCGCACCGTTGCCAGCGAGCGAAAGGTCTTGGCAGGGGAACGATGCCCAGATCAAGTCAGGCGAACTAGGCAATTCCTGCACAGTAACTTTGGTTACATCTTTAAGCAGCAACTCGTTGCCGCCGTTGTGATTTTCGCGATAGCTAGCGGCTTTCTTTGCGTCAATGTCGTTGGCGAATAAACATTCCCAGTGAGAGCCGAGGCCGATGCCCGCCATACCACCGCCAGCAAAGAAATCATAGTAAGTGTGCCGCATGTAACCTCCAACGTAATATGTCGCTTATTGCAGGCAATAGTCGCTCGATCAAGTTTTACAAACGGTGAATGAGCGGAAACCCGGTTGAACCGGCCCCCTAAACAGGTCTTACAAAGCAGGCCTCCATTAACGTATGCCTAGGGGGCAATTATGATCACTGAAAAACTTATCGACCGTTTAAACAGCCATGCAGCACAACGCCTTGTTTCCGCTGTCCGCAAAGGGCGTCGCAATGCGCTGTCTTCGATCTCGCGATGCTGCGTCGTCACCACTGACGATGGGCGTGAAATGCGCGAAGTGATATTCGACCAGCCGCCGACAATCGGCCAACTGACCGAACGTGTCGGGCCGGATGCGTGGGTCGTCTCGGTGGCGATGAAGCGCAGAGCGCGTCAGAGACGTGCGTTAACTGCTTAATAGGCACACCGGCACCAAAATACAGAGACACCGCGTGCTGCTACAGATTTGCGCGGTTTCTCTTTGATCTAACTGGGTGATGGCTTAATCCCAACCCTTCAACTTTCCTTGCCCAACGAAACCTTGCCCGACATGCTGGGAAACGAACGCGCCAATCGCTAGGCTGATCCCCAAATCGCCGTGTCCTGCACCTGATCGGGACTGCGTGATAACCTGATTGCCAGCCGCAGTTGTCGTCAACGTGAACGTCGCCAAATCCTCCTCAATCTCTTTTTGCAGCGCAAGGCCATTGGCGAAGGTCAGATCGCCCGACGAGAACATGACCGACAGTGTTTCCACCAGCAGCGTTTTTGTTCCGGCGATTGCGGCTGCGCCGACCAGTTGGCCATTGCATCCACATCAGTGATGCCTTTGTTAGCGGAACCGTCGCGCAGCTCGAAAATACTTCCGCCAACGGGTCTGTGCCGGTTTCCAACACGACCTGATCGGTTATGATCTCTTGCGTTTGATGGGTCAGTTCATGGGTCAATGTGGCCACTAAACGATTGCCGTCTTTGCACACTACGCTGAGTTTCAGATAGGGAACCGTTGTGACGCTCTGCGCCGCCAACCGTTTGTGGAAAATAATCTGGTCAGGACACCCCATTTCTGTGGCTGAATGGGCGTCTATGGTGGTGTCACGCGGGGACCCTTTGCTGACAACAGATCAACCGTCGCAACCGGCTCGTGACGGCCAGTATGTGACGTCCCGCAGTTATTTGTTGCGTGAAGGTTTGCTTTTGCCAGCACTCAGCAGGGCGCTGAAAACGAATAAGAAGTATTGCATGGTTGCAAACCCGAACTCACATAATTTGCAGCTTGCCGAGGGCGTGCGCCACTGGATCTGCCAGCAATCATCAAAGATTCTATCCGACATCGCACCGCGTTTTCCGGAGGTTGACGTTGTTACGTCCCCAGTGGGTTAGCTCGGCGGCTTTATGCAAGGGATCATCTGTCAAATCTGCGTGGTATACCCCCCTACCAGAAGGCATTTGTTACCTTCTACTAGCGGATTGCAATGAAACTAGAAATCCACGGTTACACCAGGTAATTTCAGCGCTTTCATCAGCTCGCGCAATTCCTGCCGTGCGGTCACATTCGAGATATTCATCTGGCCTTTAACGCCGATGTCTTTCAGATCAAGCAACGTCAGGCCCTGCGGGAACAACTCGCGGAAAATCACCCGCTCACCAAACCCCGGTGCCAAACGAAAACCGATACGTTTTGACAACGCCTCGAGCGCGTCCTGCATCTTTTCCTTGTTGTGCATACGCTGCGCGGCCAGACGGTTGCGCACCACGATCCAGTCAATCGGCGGCAGACCCGCTTGGGCGCGCAATTGGCGGGCGTTCCAGACCATCTCGGCATAGACCGAAGGGCCAAGGATTTTATCGGTATCGGGGTCGATATGCGCCAACAGGTCAAAATCGACAAAGCTGTCATTTAGCGGGGTGATCAAGGTGTCGGCCAGCGAATGCGCGACCTGCGACAGACGGGTGTGTGATCCGGGGCAATCAATCAGGATGAAATCACTGTCCGGTTCCAGCGTGGCCACAGCGGCCGACAGGCGGTGATCATAGATGTTTTCACCGGGGCGCAGTTTCGAGCGGTCAATTTCCGGCAAGTCATGGTAATCAGGCATCGCCAGATCAATATTGTGGCTAACGCAATACTTTTTGCGTTTTTCCATGTAGCGCCCGAAGGTGCGCTGGCGCAGGTCCAGATCCAGTGCGCCCACAGAATGCCCCATCCGCACCAGTGCGGTGGCCACATGCATGGCGGTGGTCGATTTGCCCGATCCGCCCTTTTCATTCCCAACGACGATAATATGCGCCACGTTTGTATCCCCGTTACCATACCAATAATTACGGACACTATATGGTGCCGCGTTGATCATTGGAAGCGGGGGTTTTGCAGGGGTTGAAAATAGATATGCGGGGGGCGGCACCTAGCCGTGGGTTGGCCAGACTTTGTGTTCGTCATCAATGACAAATACATGCGCGTGGGATTTCCCGCGCCCTTGGTGATGCTTGAAATGCGCATGGTTCGCGGGCAGGTCGGGGTGCGTGTGTGCAATCACGTTTGCGTCGTCTTTTGGCCAGAAGATCAGCGACAGTATTACGCCCAGCAGGGCCACCGTCCCCAGTATTAACATCGCGACCGGCATCCCGAATGCATGACCCGTCCAGCCCGCAACCGGATAGGTAATCAGCCAACATGCATGCGATAGGGCAAACTGGGCGGCAAAGATGGCTGGGCGGTCCTCGGCGTGGGCCGATCGGCGCAACAGGCGGCCAGATGGTGTCAGGATTGCGGAATACAACATGCCGCTGATGGCCCAGATCAGCAGAAATGCGCCCCAGCTGGTGGGGGCGGCAATCAGGATATAGATCGCATGCCCAAGGGTTAGCGCCGCCAAAAGGAACGCCGCCACAACCATAACGCTGCGGTCGGTGAGGGTTTCAAGCAGGCGCGGCAGGGTGATCGCCGCAAGCATGGAGCCACCGCCAAAGGCAGCCATCGCATAGGCCAGATGAACCGCTTCGCCGCCATACCCCACACGCACAATCACCACGGTATTAACCAGAATAAACGCACCGACTGCCGCCGCCGCCAGATTTAGCGACAGCAGACCGCGCAGTCGGGGGGTTGCCAGATATATCCGTGTGCCCCGCGTTAACCTCTCATGGAACGGGCGCTGTTTGGTTTGGCACCTTAGGGCGGGGATCGCGGTGAATGCCACAAGCAGGGCCGAAACGACAAAGCCGATCACGGTGCCGCCAAACAGCCAGTGATAGCTCATCAGCATCAACAGGACACCGGCGAGCGCGGGGCTGACCAGGTTTTCCAGATCATAGGCGAGGCGCGATAGGGACAGGGCCTTGGTGTAATCCCCCTCGTCTTTCAGGATGTCGGGGATCAGCGCCTGAAACGCGGGGGTAAAGGTGGCGGATGCGGCCTGTAGCACAAAGATCAGCAGGTAAATTTGCCAGACGGAATCGATGAATGGCAGGAACAGGGCGACAAAGGCGCGGATCAGGTCAGCCCCGATCAGCACGGCCTTGCGCGGCAGCCTTTCAACCAGCGCATGGGCGATTGGCGACAGGCCAACGTAGGCCACCATTTTGATGGTGAAGGCAAAGCCCAAAACCACACCAGCCTCGGCCCCCGCCAGATCATAAGCCAGCAGGCCAAGGGCGACGGTCAACAGCCCCGTGCCCAGTAGGGCGATAACCTGTGCAAGGAACAAGCGGGCGTAGACGGGATGTTTCAGGATGCGCAACATGCGGTTAGTCTAGCACGAAAAACGCCGCCCCAGAAAGGAGCGGCGCTGATCATTTGCAAAAGAATGGGTTCGCTTAAAAGCCCAGACCTTCGTATTTCTTCTTAAACTTGGTCACGCGGCCACCGGCATCCATCAGACGCGTGTTGCCACCGGTCCATGCGGGATGCACAGACGGATCAATTTCCAGCGCCAGTGTTGTGCCCTCTTCGCCATATGTCGATTTCATTTCGACAATCGTGCCGTCGGTCATTTTGACGTTGATTGTGTGATAGTCGGGGTGAATATCTTTTCTCATTGCACCGCTCCTTAAGATTTCTTGGGCTTGTAATTGGTGTCTTCGGCGATACGTGCCGATTTACCGCGACGCGACCGCAGGTAATACAGTTTCGCGCGGCGCACACGGCCACGGCGGATCACTGTGATGCTGTCGATGTTTGTTGAGTGCAGCGGGAACACACGTTCCACACCTTCGCCAAAGGAAATCTTGCGCACGGTAAAGGCTGCAGCGATGCCGGAGCCACCTTTACGGGCAATACAGACACCCTCGTAGTTTTGCACACGGGTGCGGGTTCCCTCGGTTACTTTGTAACCAACGCGGATGGTGTCACCCGCCTTGAAATCGGGAATTTCATGGCCAAGAGCAGCAATTTGCTCGGCTTCTAGCTGTGCGATCAGGTTCATCTGAAACGCTCCTTATATATGCTCACGGTTTGCCCGCGAAGTGTTGGTGCGCCCTCAGAGCTCTTGGTCTTCATTCGGGTCCCTATCGTGTGCTTCACAATAAGCCCGCCAGAGATCAGGTCGGCGTTTTTTGGTCAGCCTTTCGGCCATTGCCTGTCGCCAGTCGGAGATGTTCGCGTGATGGCCGGACAGAAGCATTTCCGGTATCGCGCGCCCGTTCCAGACGGCAGGCCTTGTATACTGCGGATGTTCAAGCAACCCGTCCGAAAACGATTCTTCCTCGGTCGACGCCTGATTCCCCAGAACGCGGGGTATAAGACGGACCGTGGCGTCAATCAAGGCCTGTGCCGCGATCTCGCCACCTGTCATCACGAAATCGCCCAAACTGACCTCTTCAATGTCGAATTCCTCGATTACACGCTCGTCCACACCCTCGAAACGTCCACATAACAGGGTCATGCCCTCGGCCGTCGCGAATCGCTGCATCATCGCTTGGGTCATCGGTTTTCCGCGTGGCGACAGGTAAATCACCGGCCATTTGGCGCGATCCGTCGGGGTGCCTTGTTGCGCCGCCTCAAGCGCCTTGCCCACCACATCGGCGCGTAAAACCATGCCAGCCCCGCCGCCCGCAGGGGTGTCATCGACATTGCGGTGTTTGCCCTCGCCAAAGGTTCGCAGATCAATGGTATCGAGCTGCCATAGCCCCTCTTGCAACGCCTTACCCGTCAGGGACGCGCCCAGCACGCCGGGGAATGCCTCGGGGAACAGGGTGATCACTTTGACCCGCCATGCGTTTTTCAACTGCGGGGGCTCGCCCATCAGGTCACGCGGCTGCATGCTGGCCGAAATGGTTTTACGACCGTGAGATTTGCTTGGCTTGCTCATAGGCTGGCTCTAATCCAATTTTGCATTTTGTTCCAGCAGCTCTTGTTTGGCGGCGGCCAGATCGGTGTTGCCCAGACCAGAGCGGTTCAGCTTTAGAAACGCTTTGACCAAGTCGCGCGGCGGCATCACATTTTCGGCGGGAATGTTTTGCAGGGCGTTTCGTGCTTTGTCCGGCAGGTTCAGCAGATCAATCAGCGGTGTGGCGGGGCCGAATTGCTGGTCGGTGACCTGCTCTAGCGCGGCACTGGTTACGGGATAGGGCGCAACGGTTCTTTGCACCTGCTTCACAGTGGTCTCCAGATCACAGGTCGGGCCAAGCGCTGCGGCAAAATCGTTGAAATTATCCGTTAGGCGGATTTTGGCAAGGTTGTGCCACCAGATACTGCGCAGCCACGCATCCGTGCCGCGGGTCGAGAAATGGAAGGACATATCGGGGTAGGGATCAATCACCTGTTCAATACATTCCGCCACGGTTTTCATCAAAACAGGGCAGGCGGCATACTCGTCAACCAGATCGTTTTTACCCGGCATCATGCCGGCCAGATTTTCGGCACTGATGATCAGCCCGCGTTTCTCGCCCAAATCGAGCGTTTCTAGAAACGCGCAAAAACGGCTGCGAAATTCATCCAGTGCGATCTGGCCCGCACCGGTGGAGTAAGCCAATGCAAATTGCAGAGGATCCCGAATGCGGTGCTGAATGGCGATGGCGTGATGCGGCCAGATATGTGCGCCATTCTGCATCAGAAACCGCTGCGCCGTGGTGGTGCCGGTCTTGTGAAAACCTGCGTGGATGATGACGCGCCTCATCCAACGACCCGTCCGGTATTTGGCACCTTGCGTGCGCCCAACCCCTGCTCGAACCGCAAAAGGTATCCATCGGGATCCTGAACTATGAATTGCACCTGCCCAACGTAGTGATCATCAGCCCGATACCATGCTTCCTCCCAATCACGAAAGATCACAGCGTTTGCGGCTTTGCATGTTTCATACAGTGCGGCCAGATCAGTGGTGCCGATTTGAAAATGCATTCCCCGACCTAACGGTGGCACGGCCTGTCCCGCGATCCAACTGCCCTCATCCAGTTGCTCGATCATAATCTCGGCACCCTGACGCTCCAGATAATAGAACCCCTGTTTGGGTCGATCATAACGAATGTGGAAGCCCAGAACGTCGGTATAGAACCGCAGGCTGGCTAGGACATCTTGGCAGCCAAGTTCAGGAACAAGAGCAGGCCTCAGTTCCACCCCTACAGCGCCCCCTCGGGCGGATCGGCAATGATGCGGCCAGCGGTCAAATCGACAGTCGGGATCACCTCGTTGGTGAAGGGCAGCAGGATGGTAGCGCTGCTGCCTTCCGGCATGATTTCCAGCAGATCACTGGCCCCGTGGTTTTGCACGGCGTGGACTTTGCCCAAAACCGTGCCGCCGGTGTCCAGAACCGTCAGGCCAATCAGGTCGGCGTGGTAAAACTCGTCGTCCGGCAGGGCGGGCAGTTGGTCGCGTTTGGCAAACAGGCGGATGCCCTTCAGGACGTCTGCATCTTCCTTGTTGGTGATGCCGTCCACCTTGGCCACCAGCGCGCCTTTGATGCTGCGGGTCAGGGTGATGGCAAAGCTGCGTTTGCCGTCCTCAGTGGTTAGGGGCGAATAGTCGGCAATCGCTTCGGGGTCGGCGCAGAAGCTTTTCAGCCGCACCTCGCCGTTGACCCCGTAAGAGCCGGAAAAGGCTCCGACACAGATGTGATCGGTTTCAGTCATTCAGCGCTCCAGAATGTCCAGCGTCGTGTTGCGGGTTTCCCAGCCGACGGATTGCAATGTGGGTGTGGTTTTAACATCTTCAGGCCAGCCAACGCAAAGATATGCGATCAGGGTCCAGCCTGTGGGCACGTCCAGATCACGGGTCAGGCGGGCAGGGTCAAGGATGGAAACCCAGCCAACGCCCAGCCCTTCGGCGCGGGTGGCGAGCCAGAACTGGGTGATGGCGGCGACCACGGAATAACGGCGCATTTCGGGCATGGTGGCGGCACCTAACCCTTGGCCTTTGGTGGTTTCGTCGTCGCAAAAGATTGCCAACTGGACGGGGGCATCGCGCATCCCGCTTAGCTTAAGCCCCGAATATAATTGGGCTTTTTCGCCGGAGTAGCCTTTGAGAGCGTCGGCATTGGCGGTCTCGAAATTGGCGGTGGCCGATTTGCGGGCCTTGTCCGAATTCACCCGAACAATCCGCCAAGGCTCGGATAAACCGACAGAGGGCGCCAGATTGAACGTTGCTAAACAACGGTCAACCAAAGCGCCCTCGACAGGGTCGGTGCGAAAGCGGCGCACGTCACGCCGCCAGCGCAATAGCTGGGTAAACTCTTGCCGGAACTGATCGGAAAAATCAGGCATGAGTGAACCTAACCCGCTGATTACTCAGCAGGTTTCTCTTCTTTAGCGGCTTCTTCAGCAGGCGCTTCTTCGGCGGCTACTTCTTCAACGGGTGCCTCTTCAACAGGGGCTGCAGCTTTCTCGGCTTTCTCTTCGGCGCGGGCGACAGCTTTTTCGCCTGGTGTGCCTTTTTTCGGGTTGCTGCGGGTCTTTTTCTCAAGGATTCCAGCGGCTTCCAGCATACGAGCAATACGATCGGTTGGCTGTGCGCCTTCACCGAGCCAATGCTTTACGCGGTCCATATCCATTTTCACGCGATCTTCGGAATCTTTGGCGAGCAACGGGTTATATGTGCCCAGTTTTTCAACATAGCGGCCATCGCGTGGCATACGGCTGTCGGCCGCAACGATACGATAAAAGGGGCGTTTTTTGGAACCGCCGCGCGCGAGTCTGATTTTCATAGCCATGAGTAGTTTCTCCTATTTTCCTAGCTAATTGAAGGGCTTAGTGCCCTGTCATTCTTGATGTTTCTTGTGGTGATTGATGACTTCCTGAATGATGAAATTCAGGAACTTTTTGGCGAATTTCGGGTCGAGGTTGGCTTTTTCGGCCAGCTCCTCGAGTCGTGCAATTTGCGTGGCTTCGCGGGTGGGATCAGAGGCGGGCAGGTCATGCTCGGCCTTTAGTTTGCCCACGGCTTGGGTGTGTTTGAACCGCTCGCCCAAGGTGTAAACGAGGATCGAATCCAGACGGTCGATGCTCTCGCGGTGGTCCTTGAGCAGTTCGGCGGCGCGGGTGACGGGATCAGTCATTTCAGCCTCCAAACCAGTGTATGGAAAACGTATGGAAAACGTATGGGTTTTATACATACGGTGATCATGACAGCGCCTCCGGTGCGGGGTGACGGTAAACCACATCTTCGGCATAGGCTTTTGCGGCGTCCGGATCGGCAACCGCACCAAGGCGCTTGGCAAGTCGGATTGAGCGGGCGTTCTGCGGATCGATGTAGCTAACGAGGGTTTGCAGCTTTAACGCCCCAAAGGCAAATGTCATCGCCGCCCGAGCCGCTTCATATGCATAACTTTTGCCCTCGGCCCCCGGAAAGAACACCCAGCCGATTTCGGTCTCGGGGAAGTGCGGCGGTTTGATAATCGTGATCTGGCCGAGAAATTCGCCGCTTTCGCGCTGGTCAACCGCCCAAGCACCGTGGCCAAGCAATGACCATTGGGCAATGT
>Ga0190303_1000832_pt1 | contig 12803 bp, 17 predicted proteins | sample 48700701_MG_FD_161672 | JGI IMG/M metagenome (GOLD analysis project Ga0190303, IMG submission 161672) | Hydrothermal vent sediment bacterial communities from Southern Trench, Guaymas Basin, Mexico - 4870-07-0-1_MG | ecosystem: Environmental > Aquatic > Marine > Hydrothermal vents > Sediment ...
AGCAGGAGGTTGTTGAGCAATGAAATACGCTGAATTCTCAATTTTTTCTGGAAAAGTCATCGTTTCAATGCCCAGCGATGCTGACATTGAGAGACTAATCAAGGGTCTCAAGGAGAACTTCGGAATCGAGGTCGAAGAAGAATTAAGAAGTTTATGCGGGTGATAACGATGTATTCAGCTCCATTTCCAGCAAAAATGAACTGGCTGTCAAAGTTGCTCTTCTGGATTGCAACAATTCTTTTCTACATCTCTCTGCCGTTCTTAATTATTTTACGAATTCTTCAGGAGGGATAAAAGTGAACGCTAAACTCTCAGAGCTTAAACCCTGTCCATACCGCTACGGAATCGCAAAGAAGGGCAGAATTCTCTTCGAATGCAGATACGCTGGAGAAACTTACGACGTTTTAGAGATGGTAGAAATCTGCAACAATTTTTGCCCTTTTTCGAGGGGAGTTTTTTGGATTTGGAATACTTTTGGAAGGAGGAGGTAAAAAATGAGCAGGAGAATTCGAAGATGGATTGAGTGGATGATTAGGAAGGGAAAAATTAGTGAAATCGTTGTAAATAGATTATTTCCAGAAATATATAACAATGGTAAGTTAACGGAAATCCCTGTTTGTGAGAAATGCTCTTATGCAAACGATTGCCTAACTGGTTTGAAAGACCCAGTCGAGTGTTTGATAGAATTGAGCGTAGAACCACCAAAAGATAGATGTATCATCTGTTGGAAAAAAGCTGATTTAAAGCACGAGGAATACATATCTTTTGAGGATATTAAGAGTGGTGAAGTAACAAGAAGCACCAAGATAGAGATTCCAGTTTGTAGAGAACATTATACCTTGCTTCTTTGGGTTTTATATTCGATTCTCATGGATGAAGAAGCTGTTAGACAGTATCTCATAGAAGAGCACAATTTAAGTGAGTCAGAATTGGAAAGAATCCCTAAACAACTTGAAGAGATTGGTGATGCTCTTACCCTTACTGATAACTACATAAGAGACCTTATTGATGATGTTATTACTGGGGAAGGTATTAATGGGGCTGTAAAAGAAAGTGCTAAGGCTATTGTAAAGATTACGGAAATCCAAAGAGAGCTACAAGAAAGAGCAAGAAAAGAAAGTTTTCGTGTATGTATAAAGTGTGGTAAATTAACTAAGAAAGAAGTTTGCGAAGAATGCGGTGTTAAAACGATACCTTTATGACTTAAGGTGGTCGAAATGCTTAAGGAAGATATACTTTCTTCTGAAGAGATTGAAGAACCAACCAAACTATCCGTTGTCATCTGCACAACTCCAGAAAGAAGGCAATTCCTTCACTCTGTTTTAGCAAACGTATTGAAGCAGAACTACAAGCCGTGTGAGGTCATAATCGTAACTGACGCTGGATATTCGGACCACATAAGAAACGATATTCCTTTGTCGATTTACGGGTTGCTCAATGTGAAAGTCATCGAATCTGGAGGATACGGACTTTCCAAAGCGAGAAATCGTGGTATCGAAGCATCAAGAGGAGAAATAATCCTTTTCATCGACGACGATGTAATACTACCAGATCCGAATACGTTTTTCAGAGTAATAGAAGCTTTCGAGAACGATGATAAGCTTGGAGTCTACGGCGTGCAAGTGAAACCTATTTTTTATAATTCCGTAAAACTTGATGATAAGTACAACTGGATATTCGGATGCACCGATGACAATGCTGTCAGACCAGTAGGGGCGTTCTTTGCCGTGAGGAGGGTGTGCTTCAACGTCGTTGGACTGTTCAACGAAAATCTTGGTAGATTTGGTAAATACCTTCTGAGCGGTGAAGAGACAGAACTATTCAACAGAATTCAGAAGTTCATGGGTCTGAAAGTCGTAATAGACAACAGCGTCAGAGTTTACCACATCATACACAACAGGGGTTGGAAATACGTCCTCAGAAGAGCTTTCATGGAAGGAATAAGCAAAGCCCGCTTTGAGAACTACGATTACTCTACTGAGAAATCCTATCTCAAACGTTACCTCAAGGACTTTCCAGTGGGTTGGTTGGTAGTAGGTGCTACGGGTTTAGGTTTTATTGTCGGGAAAGTTGAGAGGTTGATAAAGAAAGAAAGGTGAGGTGAGTATAATGGAGTTAGAAGAAGTTGATTTGAAAAGATTGGAGAATGTATGCATAAAACACGAAAAGGAGATTGAAAAACTGGAGAGAAAACTTCTGAGAAATGTAGCACTCGCTTTAATCAGAGTCAGATGCATCTCCAACGAAAACAGCAGGTATTTCCTCATAATGGTATTCCCACCCAAGGAGAACGAGTATCTTCCAAAGGTGCTCATTTATCACGACAGCAGGTGTGCATATTGTGGAGCAAAACTTACGGCAACGGAGGATAAAGCGAAATGCGTAGTCTGTGGAAGGGAATTTAGTGAAGGACTAAATATTGTGTGCACAGAAGGACACTACATCTGCAAAAGGTGTTATTTCGAAAATACAGAGAAACTTCTGCTGATTTTTGCATTTGAATCTCTTGTAAGACACTACGACGCAATTGTAACCAAAGTAAAGGAATTAATTAAAAAAGGGTATAAAAAAGATTTAGATGAGAATCTAAGATGGGCTGTAGCATTCAGAGATGCTGTATATAGCATCTTCGAAACATACGCAGAGAAAGTTGCTAAAGAAGTTATAGGAGATGTAGAGGTCATTCTTCTCCCAAACATAATAGCCCCCACTTACAGAAGATTAATACAGGATATTTGCATGAAGAAATGTGAAAACAAATGTAAGCCCGTCATGAAGCTTCTTAACGACGTAAAAATGGGAGGAAGAAAGACAGCCATTTATTTCAAAAGCAAGAAAGCTCTCGATTATCTGCTAAAGAACGGAGAGGTATATACGATTAGACTGAAGAAGAGGTCTGAAGGGTTAGCTTACGTGAAAACGTCCAAGAAAGGCAGGAAGTTAGCTGAAGTTGAGGTAAAATACGTTGGAGAAGTAGTTCTGACAGAACCAGACGATGAATGGTATGTAGCAGACGGAGCGTATGCAAAAGGAAAGCTCGAAGAATTTGTGGACAAGTCTGGATTCGACAGCGTTGAAGAATGGCTCGAAGAAGTCAGAAAGCTAAACGGTGGAAAACTTCCAGACAGGATGTTTCTATATCATTGTAAGATAATTTAGGAGGTGGTTAGAATGGAAAGGGTTAGTGCATTTGCTTACCATACGTTTGTGGTGAATTGTAGGGGGCTAACTGCTCTTAGAAGAGAGTTGGCAAGAAGAAAGCTGGAAAGAATGTTGAAAAGCGAGTTGGAGAAATATGAAGGGTTTTGAAGAGAAAGGTTGATGAGGGATGCCAGTGAAAACATTTAAAAAATTGTTTAGAAAGGATAGGCTTGAGGAAAGAATTAGAAAAGAAGCATATAATGTTCTGGTTGAGTGTGGAATGGATGAAAAAAGAGCAAAGAAATTAGTAGAAAATATCAAAGTTGTTAAATTAAAGAAACCCATCAAAATCTTTGGTTGTGAAAGTAGTAGAAAACCAGAACGGTGATGTTATATGAAGGATGTAAAGATTGGGAGAAAGATTAAAAGAGAATGGGTTCATCCAGCTTATACAGAACTTAAGGTTCGCTATGCTTTTACAGATCAGTCTACAAAAGGTTTTTTGGAGGACTGAGGAGGTTGATTACAATGACCAAAGTCATTTGCGTATTGGGAAAATGAAGTGTCACGGAGATGAGGTGATTGTTATGTATGAGAAGGAGTTCTTAGAGTATTGGAAGAATCAATTTATCGTCGAATACTTTGAGGAAAATTACTGCTGTAAATGTCCTCACAAACCACTTTGTTGGCACATAGAAGGAGCAGTATATTACCCAGACACAATTTTAATCCTCTGCAAACACGAAAAGATGAAAGACACAATTAAAGCATTGAAGAGTATGAAACCACAGCCTTGGAATTTAGGAGACGAAAGACAATGTAAACTTGTGGAAATGGCAAAAGAGCTTGCATTAAAAGAGATAAAAGAAAATTATGACGATCATGTATATTTTAAAAAGTAGCATAATGTTGTCCGTTGCCAATGTTCTTGACGCAATTACCACATACTTAGCTCTAACCAAACCAAACACTTTTGAGTTGAATCCATTCTTGAGAGATATCATCTCAAAATCATGGATTCACTTCTTCGGCGTAAAACTGGGTGCAAGTGTGCTATTTGTGCTCGCAGGAGTGTTTATAGCTTTCATGATTCGCAAATACAATGTAAGTGAAAGAGTATCGAAGATTTGTGCCTTCATTCTGCTTCTCGGTGCAATCGATCTATTTTGTGCAAGTTTGAACAACCTTTTCCTTTACCTTGGTTGAGAGGGGTGGTAGAAGAATGGAAGGGGTTAGAGGAATAATAAATGGGTATTATAGAACTGGAACTTCAATTATCTGGTGGATTTTACAGCAGAGCAACCCAGAAACAATAATCCTCTACGAGCCACACAGCATCGGCTTGCATAACGAGTTCAGAACTTTGAATCCGAAAGCAGACACCGTAAACCCATTACACGGAATGCCAATCTACAAGCCATATTTCATGGTTTCAGATGAGGTAAGAAGAAAATTCCTCGAAACGGCAAAACCCAAGCCAGTCTACACGAAGGATGACTTCGAGGATGCGATAAAGACGGCAGAGATGTTCAACGATATTGATAAAAGAGTCATAATCCAATCAAACCAGCTACATCCAATTTTACACGAATTTGCCGAGTATTTCGACTGCAACTACATACACATTGTCAGAGACCCAGCGGAAGTTCTCTACAGTCATGCTGGTTCTCCATCCAAGCTGAAAAGGAGAATTCAGCAATTCCTTGTAACCTATGCTCCAAATTACATGATTTCCAAGTGGATGAATCACGGAAAGACGGGCAAATTCGAGCTTAAATATACGATGAAAGTTGCTAAAAAGCTCGGATACATTAACGGAGGAGATTTGCTTGAAAAGTTCGTGAGGATGTATGTGAACTACAATTACCACGTTCTTGAAAACCTCGACGAGAAGAGAGGGACAATCGTTAAGTTTGAGGACTTGGTGAGGAATCCTAAGTTCTTCAATAGCATCTTTTGGGTATATCTGTGGTTAAAAGTCGAACCGAAATACAACAGGCTCGACCCGAAAAGAGCTTTCCAAGCTCCAGAAAAGCTTAGAAATGCGATAAAGAGAAGACTTGACCCAGTAACGAGGAAGAAGCTGGAGGAGTTGGGCTATGACTACTGAACTTGACAGATGGGTCAAAAATCAAAAAATTGCCGTTTTCCACTGGACATTTCAGAGAGTAGGGGGAGGGGAAATTCTCGCAAGTTATCTTGGAAAAGCTCTGAACTGCAAAGTATATTGTATGGGTCAAAGTAAACTCGGTTTCGAGGACTTGTCCTATTTGCTTCCGAGACCTCTAAGAATTTTTAAAAGAGTGAGAAGTCTTGAGTATATACTTTGGAGTTCCGTGAATATTGAGGAACTCGGAGATTTTGACATTATTGTTACAAGTGGAGCTACAACAAGAGCTATAATTACTCCAGAACACACAATGCATGTTCATTTCTGCCATAGTCCACCGAGATGGCTTTATGATTTATGGAACTTTAGGAGAAAACGACTTTCACCGATTAAAAGGTTTGTTATTGATTTCATCGGGGAAGCTCTAAGGATATGGGATTACGCAGTCGATACGAGAGTTGACTATTACTTCGTCAACTCCGAAGTTATCAGGTTTAGACTCTGGAAATACCTAAAGAGAGACAGTGTAGTTCTTTACCCACCTATAGAATGGAACAAATACAAATGCAACGAATCTGAGGATTTCATTCTTTTATTAAGCAGATTAGAGCCAGAGAAGAGGGTTGAAGAATCGATTGAAGCTTGCATAAGAGCTGGACAGAAGATTGTAGTAGTTGGAACTGGAACTCTTGAAAAACGCATTAGAGAAAAATATGAAAACCACTCACTCGTTGACATAAAAGGGTTCGTAGATGAAAAGGAGAAGATAAAGCTTCTCTCAAGCTGTAAAGCCTTGATATTTCCTGCGGTAGCGGAAGATTTTGGGCTTGTGCCAATTGAAGCTCTCGCAAGCGGTAAGCCCATTATCGTTGATAATACAGGATTCCCACCGATTCTTCTCAATAAAACGGGTTTCGTAGAGCAGAATGGAGTGTTTAAAGTTTGCAGAGGAGGTATTATAGCGAGGGGGGATGTAGCAAATCTCACTACAGCAGTTAAGTTGGTAGATAGATATAACTGGGACTCGGAATATCTTAGAAACTTCGCTAAGCAGTTCGATTTTGAATATTTTAAGTTTAATCTTGTTTTAAACTTGAAAATTTGGAAAGAGAAGTTCGATAAATTTAGATTTGGGGAGGAGGTTTTATGAATTTCGTTGAGGAAGTTAAAGGTAGACTTTCTAAAGCTTTTGAGGATTGGATTAATACGAATTTAGACCACATTAAATTCAAAAATGAGAAGATTAAAAGGCAATGGAGGAGAAAACTCGAAAAGGAGCTAAAGAAGTTCGAGAATAGGGATGCAACAATCCCATCGGTTGCAGGATTTGCCCTCTGGGCTTTCAACACAATCTGCAATTTCGGAGTTACGGCTGTTATAGGGGATGACGGATATAAAGTAAACGAGTCAACGTGGGAAAAAGGATTTGACAGAAAAACAACCGAAAACTTGCTGTTCTGGATTAACGAAGCTGTAAAATTAATGCAAATACCGAAAGAGGTTGCAGAGGTGATGGGATGGGTTTAAAAGTCCCGAAACAAATCGAAACTGGAACAACTTTAGGAGGTATAATTACCTTAATCCAAAGATGCCAGTTCTACTTCTCTGCTTTGAACTTCTTGATGATTCTCGCAACGTTCTACTACACGACCTTCAGACACGTATATCCTTCAATCCCTTTTTGGATATTTCTGATAATCATGGCTGGTCTTCTGTTTGCTTTGATGACCCTCGAATACACGGTAATTTATCCTTCCTTCGTTGCCTTTCAGGCTCACCAAGCATATAAGAAGGAAAGAAACCCGATTGTTAGAGATCTCGAAAGAGTTAAGAAGGATTTGGAGGAGCTTAAAAAAGATGTTAAGGGGCTGAGAAAAGAGATAGAGGAATTAAGAAGGTGGTTGAAATGAGATGGGGTTTGGTTTTTGCCGTTGTGTTGTTGTTTGCTCTCGGGATTGGATTTGTAAAGTATGTTGAAGAGTCGAAGGTAGCACCTACCACCACACAAAATGCAACTATATTAGATGCCCTGCCAACACCCAATGGAATCGTGATAACCGTTTCAGTAGGTGATAATATTTACAGAATCTACACGAACGCAACAAAGCTCAACACGTCTAAGCCAGTAACTCTCCACTTTAAGGATGGTTATATAGAGGTTGTGGAGCAGGATGGCAAAGTATTCAAGGTTATGGAGTTCGAGAAGTTGAAAACTCTTGAAAAAATGCCAGAGGTGAGAGGATGAGGAAAGTTATAGTGGCAATTTTGCTCGTTTGGGCTATCTTAGCTACTGTAGTGGCTTTTCAGCAGTATCAGAACGTCAGTAAACTCAAAAAGGAAATAATAAGTCTGAAGTGGCAAGTGTATTCAAACAGGACTGCCATCGAAGAGCTAAAATCAGAGAAAGAAACCCTTGGAAAGAAGATACAAGACCTTGAGAGCGAGAACTGGAGACTGATACAGCAGATAGATAAGCTGAGAAAGGAGAACGAAGAGCTGAGAAATCGACTAAGCGAGTTGCAGGTGAAAATATCAGAACTCGAAGACAAGTTAAGGCTATACGAGCAAGTTCCACACGGCTATTATTCAACCAATTTTTTTCCTGAACACCGAAACACGGTGGAAGACCTAAAAGCCTTTCTATCAAAGCTGAAAATCCCGCATAAATACGAAAGAGGAGTATTTGATTGCTCGGAAATCTCAGCTTACGTGGAATGGGCTTTGGAAGATGCGGGATTCGACGCATATATCGTTCTGGCTGAAGACCATGCATGGAACATGGTCAAAGTAGCAGGTGCTACCTATTATATTGATATATCCTCTGAAAAACCATACATCTTTAAATCGGATAAACGCTATCCTAAAATTGTGAAAGTATTCAAGAACATCTATGAAGTTGTAGGATATTACCACAGCGTTAAGGAATGGGATTGGTGGAACGTTGCGGGATTTCCTCCAAAAGAAGCATTAACTTAATTTTTTATTGATAAAACAAAAAATAAGTTGAAAAATCACTTTAATCTTCTGAAGAACATAAACTGTCTTTCCATCCTTGTAAGCATTTTAGCCTTTGCTCTTTTCACAAGATATATTGTCCCAGCTATTACAGCAATTAATCCAATTGTTATTCCGATGAATATCAGTATCCCTTCAATTTCTTCTTCCTCCTCTTTTGGAGGAGTAGGAGTTGTATTGTTTACGATGAAAACGTATTCCGAAAACGTGGTAAGTTTAACCTTCACCTTTTCATCCTTTATTGGGACTGTTTTGTAGAAGTGACCGTTGTGGTATATGTCAACATTTTTGGCATTCGGAGCTAACTCTTCTACAATTATCTCGTCACCACCACTCAAACCCGCTATCGTCATATTGAGCAGTATATCCCCAGTTTTACTTGCATTTATGTTTTCAAAAGTCACTACAACTATGAAATCTTCCTTGGATATATTAACTGGAGTTATTGTCACATGCGTTGGAACTCCAGCTTTGTCGGCATAAGTTACAATCCCGCTTTTGTTTACGATGTTCGTGCAGTTTAGGAGCGGGTGGTAGCTCACAATTTGTATAATCTTTTCGTATGTATAAGAACCGTTTGGATATTCTGTTTTGATTGTTATCTTGTATTTATCGGGTCTGTCGAACGTAATGTTTGTGATGTTGCAACCCGCAAGCACTTTGTCCCAAATTCCATCACTATTTAAATCTATATAAAATGTAAGATCGCTCAGATTATACTTTTGGGAAAGCCACTCGATTTTTAAGGTATTTGAGCCAATGCATTTTCTGGAGAGTTGTATATCTTCTATTATAATTCCTTTCATTGTATATTCTTTACCTACACTTACCAAAGGCTCTGGCTCAACATATTTACGAACCAGCACCCAGTCGAACTCAACAGTCATATCTGAGCTTCTTATAGCAATGCCACCTGAATCTGCAATTGCATTATCAACCGTTTCCTTTGGTGTTTCTCCAACTCCCTCAACCTTAAACCACTTTGAGTTATCATTCAAGTACTCTTCGATTGTGTACCAGACATTTAAATCAGTAGGTATATCTAACTTTTGTAAGGTAGTCCATGTGCCAGCTTCATATTTACCTATAAAAATTGCTGTTCTTGCATAACCTATATGTCCATGATAAAAGTAATCTCCAGAACCTTGAACCCTTCCACATACACCCCAACCTCTCCATGTTTCCGTTCCTTCTGCTACTGCTATTCCCTTAGCTCTTATAGCTAAGTCTTTCATTGAAATTAGATGATTGTAGAAGGCCACGGAAGCACTGCTATCTGGGGTAACTCTAACTACGCTATTCTCAGGATAATATACCAACCTACCTGCATTATTCTCTGTTGTCGTCATTTTCGACCAAATTGTTGAGTAGTGGTAAGTCATTGCTGGATAGAATCCGAAACCTACAACCTTTCTTGATTCACCAGTAGCAAATATTATCTTGTAATTGTTAGTACCATTTTTAATTGATGTAGGATTGCACGTTCTTGAGAAAATCTGGATTTCGTCGATCTCAGTCCATGTGTCTCCAGCGTCTGTGGTTTTGACAACCTTTATTGATTTGCTTCCATCAGCGTAAGCATACGGGTAGTAGACCACCCATGTAGTATTGTTAATTACTTCTAAGGATGCCTTTGATGACCAGAAACTTAAAACATCTTTAACAACGAGTTTAACATTCCATTGAGAACCATTCCAATAGCTAACATAGTACCTTCTGTATTGAGTTGTATCCACAGTGTATTCTTGGACAAATAAAACAATTGGACTGCCGTTGGGTAGCACCTTTATCTCGCTCGCAACGACAGAGAGCATACCTGTAACAGTTACATCGTCAGCCGTAGTCGGATCGGCAGGCAGATTTAAAACAGTACCATCGGCCTTCTTCCATGTTTTTCCACCATCATCTGATTTCATATAGTAAATTCCTGGCCCCCAATCGTTTATGCCTCCAGCATTGGAGTCCCTCCTTGTTCCTACCCAGTGTATGACTCCATTTGCATCCACTACAACACCCGACATGTGTGGATAGATTCTATTGTTTACACCTGTAAGTCTAAATATGGTGAGAGGTGTAGTCCATGTATCTCCTCTATCTTCAGTCCAAGTTATTTTAGCCTCGGATGTATCAGTAGTTTCATGTCTATAAATACAATACACGGTATTACCTATGTTGAAAAGATGGGGGTAGGTGACATCTTTATCAAAAGCTAAATCTCTCCAAGCTGTAAATTCCAAAGTTTCGGGTGCAGTACTTCTACAAAATGGAGGAAATCCTACACCGTTCGAGCCATGAACTCCACCCATAACATAAATATAACCATCATCGTCAATGCATATGCTTGGAAGATTGTGATCAGGATCACCGCTTAGAGTTCCTGACAATGTCGTGTAATCTACAACATTTCCTGTGTGTATATCAATCTTAAAAATACCATAGTTGGTTTCGTCATCAAGTTCTGTAGCAACGTAAACGTAGTTTCCAAATCTTACAGCTCTGTCCAACGAGTGTCTGTGTGTCCCGTGTGGAAAGTCTCTTGCATCATCATACCATACTGGGGCAGTATCAAAGTTCTCAAACAGCTCAAAGGTGTTAAATCCGTTTGATTTTGATGGGGCTTTAGAATTACCGTAATACATCCAAATCTTTGTCGTGCCATTTGCAGGAATAGTTGGAACTTTTACCCACACCTTTGCACTTTCATTAACGGTATCCCACTCTTCAATCCAATAATCTAAGAGATTTCCGTTTGTATCGGTAAATCTTATATCCGCACCATTGGTTTGTGCATGAGTGAAGTCAAAGTTTGTATCGTTTAATATAATCATAATTTGATAATCTGTTAGATTTTGTCCAGAACGCTCTGTAATTGTTATTTCTCGCATGTATGTAAAGTTTTGAAGACTCTGAGCAGATACAGCAGAAGTTAATAATAAAAAGAGTAGGAAAAGGGTGGTGGTAATTGCCGTTTTTTGCATGGTTATACCCCCTACTTTACTTAATTCTCTTAAAGAATCTAAACTCGCTTTCCATCTTTGCAAGCGTCTTAGCCTTTGTCCTCTTTGCGAGATAGATTGCTCCAGCCACTACTGCAACCAATCCGACAGCAATTCCTACGAAGATTAGTATTTCTTCAATTGTTATTTCCTCTGGAGGAGCAGGAAGCAACTGTTCAATCGTGAAAGTCTTAGAGGTAGATGTTCCAACGTAAACGTCGTCACCAGCGAACTTATACGTGACCTTGTATTCAACCCCCCTTGCCATGTCAACATCAACCTTGAAGTTTCCTGAAGAATCAGTCGTAACGTTGTAAATTCTCGTGAAGTTCGGAGATGCAACCTCTATCTTAATCGTTCTGTTTGCAATAGGAGCGTTGTAGAAGTCTCTGAGAGTTCCTTCAAGTCTTACTATTGGAGTTTCTTCCTGTGCTGGCTTACTTTCGGAGAGGAATGGGAACGGGAACGGCAACCACGGGAACTTCGTCTTCTGTATTCTAACTTCCTTGGTTTCAATCTTCGACGGAACTCTGTATTCTGCCGTAGGCAGGGTTTTATCGGATGCATTTATCTCAACCAGAACAATGTTGCTTGTATCGCTAAATTTCCATAGCTCGAAACCAGAGACGGTAATCGGAACTTTAACCTCATACCAGCTTGGTTTGAGCAACTTTGAAGCAACTCCCTTCGAAGCGTCAACCCTACTCCCATTTATAAGCACGTAGAAGTTTACTGGATTGCCTAACCTGTCTTTGAGCGATATGGATAGCTTATACAGGTCTGTGACCGTTACGTTACCGCTTGCGGTAATCTTCAGCACAAGTTTCTCGTAAGTGTAACTGGTAGCACCTTCTACACTCACGGATGTAGGAGCATTGCTAACGAAATCAATCACGATAGTTCCGTTAACGTTAACAAGCTTCATTACCGAGAACGGATACTTCGTCGAGAGATTCACTACTTCGAAGTAGTTCGGGGATGCGATTATTCTCGTCACGTTTCTGTAGTCCTTGAACTGCGTTGCGTTCACGGAGATATTAAGCGTCAGACCGTTGTTCGTGTGGTTTAGGTAGATTTCCAAACTCTTCAGCTTAACTCCTTGGAAGTAAACGTCGATTTCTATGTCGCCAGCGTAGAGCTTCGTTGGGTCTGTTGAGAGGATATCGAAGTTCTTGTTGAAGAATCCACAGGTTGCATTTGCAAAAGTCTTATTCTGTAAATCTGTAATGCTGAGGTTTATTTTACCCCAGTCTATGTTTATAGCTCTGCCGATATATCCAACAGTAAAGTTTTCTGGGTCTTCTATCGTGATTGACAGGGTTTTTGCACCGACTCCAACATCTTTAGTGTTGATTAGAACAGATGTAACGTTTGTGTGTTCGATAGACGCAAGTGTGACGTTTCCTTTGTGAGGCAAAGTTATTTCGAGAGCTTCACCTACAACTGCCGTAACGTTAAAGATGTCTACGGTTTCATCGTCGAGCTTGAACGTAGCTTCGTAAGCCTTGTTTTCGACGTGACCGTAGATTTCAAGAGTTCCA
>Ga0190303_1000834_pt1 | contig 12786 bp, 7 predicted proteins | sample 48700701_MG_FD_161672 | JGI IMG/M metagenome (GOLD analysis project Ga0190303, IMG submission 161672) | Hydrothermal vent sediment bacterial communities from Southern Trench, Guaymas Basin, Mexico - 4870-07-0-1_MG | ecosystem: Environmental > Aquatic > Marine > Hydrothermal vents > Sediment ...
CAGCCACACCCGCAGCTTCACCCACAGCAACGGCAACGGCGACACCAACAGTAACGCCAGCACCTGCTGCTTCGCCCACAGCTACACCCGCAGCAACACCAACACCAAAACCAGCAGCAACACCAACGCCACCAGGCTTCGAGCTGATACTGGCAGTGGTTGCACTGGCAGCGATAGCATACCTTGTAAGAAGGCGGAAGTAAAAAGTAAGTTGGGTCCAGAATAGAATATATAGTGTGACTGGACCCTATTTTTTCCCTGCTGAAAATGGAAGGTGATGATTAACATGGCAGCAGAAGTGGAATGGGAAGTTACGGTTCCAGAAAAGCGGTTTAAGGATAAGTTATACTTTGAGAACCTGAAAGCGGTGGTTATAGATAGGAATATCTGCAGTCGGTGTTTAACCTGCGCGGCGATCTGTCCAGGAGGGATAACCGTTGTGGATGATCGTGTGGATTTCCCAGATTATGAGACAAGATGCATGGATTGTGGCGCCTGTGTACGCGTATGCCCGCGATTTGTTTATGAACCCAAGAGTGGTCTGGGCTCATACATCAGATTCATCGCCGGGCGTTCAAAGCGATTCACAGGACAGGATGGTGCAATGGTGAGCGAGCTTATGGTATCAGCAATGGAGATGGGAGTGATAGACCGTGGTCTATTTGTTAGTCGGGATGAAGATTGGGCAACTGAGGTATTTCATGTGAGAGAATCCGAGCAACTCAGTATTCCTACGCTCGGCGGCACGAAGTACACATTCGCGGATGTGCTTCCGGAATTGAAGAGAGCAGTAATGTTCACGAAGAGTGGTGTTGGTATTGTAGGAACGCCCTGTATCGTCTCAGGAGTCAGGAGATTGCAGCAGGAGTTCCCCATATTCCGCGATAGGGTGAAACTTCTCGTCGGCTTGTTCTGCACTGAAAACTTCCATTACAGTGATATCACGCGATATCTAAAGGATAAGGGCGTGGACTTCTCAAAACTCATCAAGACAGATATAACAAAAGGGAAGTTCATTGCCACGATGACCGATGGGGAAGTGAAATTCAAGGTGAAGGAACTTGAAGGGATTCTCCCGAGTGGCTGTAATGTCTGCACGGATTTCACCGCGGTGGAGAGTGATGTGAGTGTGGGCAGTGTGGGCAGTGCAAAGGGATTCTCTACGGTGGTTGTGCGAGAGGAGAATGCGGATAAGATCATAGACTACATCAGGGAGAAGGGTTATGCAGATTTTGGCGAAGCAGACCCGGCACAATTGGATTTCCTCATCAATCATAAGAAGGCGAGAGCGAAGAATATACCCCAAGAGTAACCTATTTAAATTCTTTGAAAGTCATTTAATTGATTATCAGGATGATAATAGGTACTCGGGGCAGTAAATTAGCGCTATTACAGACTGAGAAGGTCTGTGAACGATTGAAAGAGCTGGGCATTGAGTATAAGCTAAGGATAGTGCGGAGTTCAGGCGATGTTATGCTGAACAGGTCGTTATACGAAATGCCAGACAAGGGCGTATTTGTAAAGGAACTCGATGTGATGCTGTTAGATGGAAAAATAGACATTGCTGTTCATTCTATGAAGGACATACCACTCGAAAGGGATGAGAGATTGGAGACTGCTGCGGTATTACCACGTGATTCACCTTTTGATGCTCTCGTATCGGATTATAATCTGAATGATATGCCAGAAGGTGCAGTAATAGGGACATCGAGCGTGAGGAGGCGATTCCAGATGCTGAACTACATGGAAGAGCGAGGCATAAAGATAAGGATAGAGGATATAAGGGGCAATGTTGATACGCGTCTCAGGAAGCTCGCAAATGGTGACTACACCGGTGTGCTACTCGCGGAAGCAGGGCTTCAACGGCTGCAGTCCAGGGTGAATTACGAGCGATTGGACCGGGACCCGTTTGTGCCTTCGCCCAATCAGGGCATCATCGCTGTCGTAGCGAGGAAGGATAGTGAGGAGAGTGAGCTCCTGCATCAAATTGAGGATGTCAGCACGCGAATCGAGGCTGATGTGGAGAATGAGGTATTAAAAGTGATTGGCGGCGGCTGTGCACTTCCTGTGGGTGTGCATGCTTCCTGTGTCAATTCATCCATTGGATTATCCATATACATAGGCTACTCAGGTAAGAGATACATCCTAAAGAAGACTGTTCTTCCCAATGAGGGTTATTTAGAAGCTGCTCGTAAGTTCGCTATTGAGAGTGTGGATGAAGGGCTAAAGGAACAGGAACAGGGTTAAAATGGTGCCCACAAAAGACCCGCAGACGATTCTGACTTCTATCTTCAATTACCGTTCCTTCAGGTCGAAGCAGAAGGCGATAATTGAGAATGTATTAGCTAACAGGGATACGCTGGCTATTCTACCCACCGGTGCTGGTAAGTCGCTCTGTTTTCAGATACCTGCATTGATGTTTGAGGGGTTGACCATAGTTGTGAGTCCATTAATCGCATTGATGAAAGACCAGGTGGACGGGCTGAGGAGGAGAGGTATTCATGAGGTGGCGTATCTCAATTCCGCGCTACAAGAAGCAACAAAGGAGCGAATATACGCATTATTGAAGCGTTCAAGGCTGAAGATACTGTATGTTGCGCCGGAGACGTTTGTGGATAACAAGTTGATGAGTATACTCAGGGAGAGCAATATCAGCCTGATAGCAATAGATGAAGTCCACTGCATTTCTGTTTGGGGTCATAACTTCAGACCTGATTATTTACGCCTGGGACGTGTGATAAAAGCGTTGCACAACCCTCCTGTGCTCGGACTGACTGCGACAGCGACGGAGAAGGTGCAGGAGGACATCCAGAAGCAGCTGGGCATCAGGTGCGATGTGTTCAAGGACAGTTTTGACCGCAAGAATCTACTCTTCTCTGTTATCCAGCTGGAAAGTGAGAACGAGAAGCGAAAGCTTCTGATAAGGTTTCTGGAACAACTTGAGGGTTCCGCGATCATTTATGTCAATTTCACACGCACGGCAGAGGAGCTGGCTAAGTTCCTGACCGAGAATGGCTTGAATGCGAGATATTATCATGGACAGATAGAAGATAAGGAGGAGAGAGGGAATATCCAGAACGAGTTCATAAGTGGCAAAACGCGAATAGCTGTTGCCACAAATGCGTTTGGAATGGGCATTGATAAGGAGGATATACGTGCAATCATCCATTATAACCTGCCAAAATCTATTGAGAACTATTATCAGGAGGTGGGACGCGCAGGACGTGACGGAAAGGAGGCGTATTGCATCCTGCTTTATTCAAAATTGGATGAGATTCGGCTACGGAAGTTGATTCAGTACAGTACACCATCAATGAAACAGGTCAGGGCGGTCATGGGACTGCTGGAGCGCGGGATAGGGAACGTGCTGTATGTAAATGAGAAGCGGATAGCAGGGGAGCTGAAGTTGAACGAGGTACTGATGCGAATAATTCTGTATCAACTGGAGCGAATGAACGCGATAAAGACATATTTCAGGGTCTTTCGGCATGCTGCTGTGACTGTGAGGATGACGGAACAAGAACCATCGGAGGTACAGGTGTATACGCCGGAAATGAAGAAGATACTGGATGATGCATATTTCAAAGCGAATAAATGGCTGGACCTGGAATTGCTCAGTGGTTCTACGGGCATATCCGTATCGAGATTGAACAATATTTTGAGGGATATGAGGAATGCAGGGTTAATAGAACTTGTGGAGCGAGATTTCTGCACCCCTGTAAGGGTTTATCCAGCAATAAAGAATATAAATCTGTTAGAGCTCCAGGAGACCTTCTGGCGATTGGAAGAGAGCAGCATGGATAAGATAGACAGGGTGGTAGAATACGTGATTAGCGGAGAATGCAAAAGGAAGTTCATCCTGAACTATTTTGGTGAGGCTCACGATGGGCGATGCAATGCCTGTAGCATCTGTAATCCGCAACTAAGGGAGTTAGCGGTGTCTTAACCTTAACCAAAAACCTTCCCAAGAAAATACAGAAGACAAAGGATCAAAATCAATATTAACAGTGCTATGATGAGATAGGGCAATAACTTAATGATCAGCCACACGATGCCCAGAATAATGAGGATGCTCAGCAAGAGTAACACCAATGCCGGTATTCCATTTCCATTTAGAAACCATGAGAATCGCATTGGGGTGCACCCCAACCCCAATCACCCATATCAGCGTCTTCAAAATCGTCTATGACAGGGCTCGTCAAATCCGATTTCGTGGGATATTCTCCACCAAACATTTCTTTAATAGCATAGTATGCCTGCTTCCTCCTCAGTGTATAGTTATCCGGGTCGGTGCCATTAACTGCAATTACACCGAACCACTCTTCAGGGTCATTCAGGTCGTGGGAATTTTTATCATCTCCAGCACAATTATTCTTCCACCATTCATCGTTCCACTCGAAAACAATACCGCCCAAACAGCCCGCTCTAACGATGTCGTTCCATCGCTGTTTTATACAATCGGCTTGCTCTTCTTCACTATTTCTACCATAACCACAGTTTCCTGAACCATTTGGACTGGTGCTATAGCCGAATTCTGTGATTAAAATGGGTTTATCAGGATATTTCCTTTTTAAATCGCATAAATAGCCATAATAACCTCTGCTCACAACCTTTGGCGGCCAGTAGGAGTAGACATTAAAACTTATCACATCGAAGAAGGACAGGTCGAGATAATCTAACGGAGGCCAGTTTGCGTGAGTTACAAAATGGTTTGGGTTAGAATCAAGGGATTTAGCATAATTGTATAGTTCTTCCAGGAATTTTTCGGTTTCCTCCTTTCCGACTTTTTCAACTACGTTTTCGTTCAATTCATTCCCGATGCACCAGCCAATTATGCACGGTTTATCTTTGTCCCTGTTAATGACTTCAGCGATATGGTTCTTGCATTCGTTCTTGAAGGTTTCATCTGAGAAGTTGCCATCTGTATGTATCCATATTCCCTCTATCACTTTTATTTCATGTTCCGCTGCATTATCCAAAATCTCCTCTGGAATCCAATCGTAAGTGCGAATAGTGTTTATATTCGCGTGTTTCATCCACTCTAAATCTTGAGAGTAGTTGGTTTTTCCGAATTCGGAGCAGTTTTCGCCGGGCATGTGCGGACTGTAGTTAATGCCCTTGATAAAATCAAAAGCGTTAGCGGTTTCAGTTCCTGCGAACATCGTTGCTAATATCAGAATAACTGCAAATACCGGTGCTGAGAGTAAAATCACAAATAATAGCAGGTTTTTCACTCTTATCATGTTCGGATACCGCAGTTATGGTATAATCGAATAGCAGGAATCCAATCGTCGTAAATTTTTCCATTCGCATCTGTGAACGTGGTGCAATTTATCAGTCCACCTGTGACTGGTTTACTTCTTGCATGGATTATCTGTGGATAAGAGCCTGTTCTGATAGTGTAGTTGTAAACTTCGTCTTTTACAAGCGTGAATGGTTCATTAAAGGAGATGTTATGCCAGTCGTCTACATAGCCGTTCCAGGTCGCGTTTATGTCCAACGAAGAGTTCCATATTCTTGCATATTCGGTATGCCCGCCTGTGCCGGGGCATGGGTAGGTGTAAAGCATGCGGACAGTAATGTTTTTGTTTGGCTTTATTGTGCCGTTGTGTGTGCCGAAGATGGATGGATATGTTCCAGGACCAGTATCAAAGATTGTTGATATTGGGGCCCATCCACTTTCTTTGATGAACGGATAACGGTCTTGTACACCAGCGCTACCGCTAATATTGATATAAGGGCTGTCTCCAATGCCATCACTGCCAGTTATGTTTTGGTATTGTCCATGATACAAATCCACGCCTGTGTAATCGCTCCAGTAGTTGCCACCTAATGGATAGCCGTTGTCCCACGAATTATTATATCCGGTACAGTATGCTTGTTTTGTGTTATTTATCATGTTATTATGATATATTAAATTGTTGTACGATACAAATAGGTATATACCTGTAATAGTGTTTGATTTAACGTCATTATTTGCGACCATATTGTTCCTTGAAGAATACATTATTATGCCATGTTTGTTGTAATAGGCAGTATTATTTGTGAGTGTATTGTTGTTTAAACGTCCCATCTCTATACCAACACGGTTGTTTGAATAGGCAGTATTATTTGTGACCATGTTGTTGTTTGACTCATCCAAAGATATACCACTCCTGTTGTTTGAATAGGCAGTATTATCTGCGAGTATGTTGTTATCTGAATAAAACAAATTTATACCATTTCCCCATGAAGCCATCTTTGTGCCTGATGCAATATTATTTGTGAGTATGTTGCTGTCTGAATAATGCAAGTATATGCCAAACCACTCATTTGAATGGGCAGTATTATTTATGAGTATGTTGTTATTTGATTTCGTTAGGTATATACCCATATAGTTGTTCGATACGATTACATTTTCTACTTTCGAATCGGTAACATAAGCAAAAAAAACGCCTTGACGGTTATTTGTTATGGTTAAATCTCTAACTGTAATATTACTTGAATTTACAACTCCAACATATCCTGCATTACTCAAAGAATCGATTACCCGGTTTTTTTCATTTACTAAATAATATATTGGCTTTCCATTTACTATATTTGATGTGTCAATGTCCTGAATGTAGTCAGCTAAAATATTTCCATCAACATCGAAATTATATAGATTGTTATTCATTCTGTTATTTCTGAGTGTGCTATATTCACTAGATAATCTTATGCCATTGTGGTTACTCGATACTGTATTATTTGTAGGTATATTAGATGAACCCCTCAAGTTTATTCCATACTCATAGTTCCAATTAGCAGTATTATTTATAAGCACGTTATCATAACCGATAAAATCAAAGCCACATCCGTTGTTCGATGCTTTATTGTTTCTGAGTATGTTGTAATTTGAAACATATATAAGGCCTGATGCCTTTTTATATGATTTAATACCAGCTTTTTCATTCGAATTGGCATTATTATTTATGAGCGTATTGTAGTCTGAATAACCCCCCAAGTCTACGCCATCGCCATTGTTCGAATTGATATTATTATTTGTAAGTGTATTATTACAAGAATAATACAAGTGAATACCATCATCATTGTTCGAGTTTGCGGTGTTGTTATAGATTTTGTTGTTGCTGGAATAATACAGATAGATGCCATCATAGTTGTTCGATGCGATATTATTCGAGATGTTACAGTAGTCTGCATAATAAAGATATATCCCTGCATAATCCAATCCTGTGGCGTTTTCCGTAGTGAAGCCGATTATACTCACGTGGTCAGCACTCACCTTAAACACATGGTCATCTGGATTTTTAGCCCGAACAATCGTATCTGCAGGATTTCCCGATGTTGACTTAATCGTTAAAGACTTTGTAACATCCACATTCTCGGTATATGTCCCAAGATCAACAGTAATTATATGCCCATCTTTCGTATCAGGGTCATCTATCGCCTCTTGAATTGAAGAGAAGTTCTCGCCAGTGTTCAGGTTGTGGACAGGCAATGCTTCTGTCGGCTTTTTGAGCGTGATATTGAAGTTGAAGATACCGCCAGCGGCCACATCATCCTGCGTTAGTTTATAAGATGTGGCATTCGACTGCGAGCTATTTGCGGATGTGGCGTTGAAGCGGAGCAGATGACCTGCTCTTACATCATCACTGTTCACTATGAGTTGATAGCAATTCGAGGAGATATATGATTCAGCAACCCATTCTTCGCTTGTATTCGCATTCGTTATACTAACGTTTGGACCACTACACACAGTGCCGTTTTCATATTTAACCCATCCATCAATCAAAAAAGGCGTAGCCGGTATTTCCAAACCAACTGCTACGGACTTTGTGTTTACGTTATTTGCTTCTCCATCAATATGCTTATTTATTAACTCCCTTACCTCGTTCTCCGGGTCCACTACAACTGTGAAGTTAACAATACATGGTGCAAGCGGTGCAGTCCATGCGAAATTCAAAGTTGTACTGTTTCCGCCTTCTACTCGGTCAACGTGCTTCTCACCTTTCAGTTCCCCGTCAACGTAGAAGCTAACATTGAAATTTTTCGCCTTACTTTTTCCTATGTTTCTTATAATCACAGGTATATCGTAAGATTCTCCAGTCGCTACCGTTGAAGGTGCTTTTTCCAGCGATGGAACAAGTTCTGATGGATATGTTACTTTCAGAAATGCATGAGCAACTCCCAAAAATCCCCCTCTACTCTGTATTGCTGCGTAGTTTGTGCCATTTTGCACATCCACGTATTCCCATTCATTCTTGGTGAAGGCTATTGAGGTTGAAACTTTATATCCCCAATGACCTGTATCGGCTATTAAGGGTATACTCAATTTTACGCCATTGAAGTAGAGGGCATCCGATTCGTTTCCTGCTTCGGGATATAGAGCGGATTTATCATAGGGACAATACACTACTAAAACTGTTTTAAGTGTTGCATTAGCCAAATGAGAATCACTTACGCCATTAAATATAACTTCCCTCGTGCACTCATCGTATTCAAATCCCGTAGGATAATTTTTATTCTTTGCCAACATAACGTCTCTATCCTCACCAACCCAGTATCTAGTAAGAGGGGCATCTTCATCCTCATACACCACGAGAAGAGCCATCCCTGTTATTCCATATTGATAGTTTTCAGGCAAATTCTTCCTTTCAGCAGTTGCTTTATTATTCGCCCCCTCAGAATGATTATAATAAAATGTCACATTATAGCAATAGGTTGCATAACTTGCATTCGAAACAGTTGCACCTGGTATGTCTGAATATATCACTGGATTTTTTATCATAACACCATTGAATCTAACAGTCAGTTGTGTTTCATTCGGTAGAAACCCCATCATATATCCTTTTTCGTCTCTATAATGTGCCCATTCTGGATATACATAAAGCCGAGCATATCTAACAGTTGCATTTACTGGAATCGTGTCGTCGAAATTGGTAATAAGGGTTGCATCGCTGGAACCACTCATTAGACGTTGTGTATCTCCCGTGGTATATACCACATCACCGTAAATTTCTTCCCCGTCCACAAACATCGGCATGTATCCCGGCTTCGCCTTATATCCCGATTCTCCAACCTTCACTCTTATTTCATAAATGTTATTGTCTTCATTCAACTCCGGAACAGTATCATTCACATCTGCTATCAATTTTACATCATACCATCCCCTTTCTGATGGTATCCACGAGAATTCTCCGAATGTAGAAGCATTTGGGCTGAGAGAAGATATGGGCTTGAGGTCTGTAAAGACCGTTTCCGTTGATGCATTTATAAAGAGTGCGACATCAAAATCCGCAGCCACAGCACTTCCAATGTTTTTGACCAAAACTCTTACTGTGTGATTCTCCGCCACAATGAGCTTATCCGGAGCTATGCAGTTGCCTTTCTCATTAAAAAAGGCTATATTCATAATTGTTATGTCCGGACCCGTCGCTGCCTTTTTCATGTTATTCCATTCTGACAGCCCCTCACCGAGGTTTTTAATGGATTCATTTACACTATACCCGTTCTCCAAACTCACAACCGCAATACAAGGCGCTACGCAGCTTGCAACCAGCACCAACGCAATTGAAATCGCCAATATTTTCGACCGGATTTTATCCCCCATTTTTATCCCCTTTCCCCCCTTTTTTTCTTCTCCCCCTCTCTTTCACATATATTTTTGGCAATTTGTGTAAATTTTTCTTACTTTAAAAGTTTTTCGATTTAACGGAGCTTGTAGAAAAAATATTAGTGTGTAGATTATCCCCTCACATTATCACTCCATGCGGGGCACCCCTTCGCTTTGGGTGTTTCGTTCTTCTGCGGTTTTATCGCCGCCTTTATCCCTTTATTCGCACATGGAATACATGGCGTTTTAGCGTCCCGAAGGGCGCTTAATTTCACTGTAACCCTCACTTTTGTCTCTTTTAATCTCACTATCCTCTCATCGTATGAAATTGTCTTACCGCGGCTAAGAGAGCGGCTTTTACCGGTGCTATCCTCGTATACCTTACCCCTCTCACGCCCTCACACCGATCGGCATCACATATATGGGTTTATGTGCCTCAGGGAGATTCAGAACCTTTGCAACTTCGTCATCATCAAATGCGCCTATTGCCACGGTAGCCAGACCCAGAGCCTCGCATTCCAGATATATATTCTGTGATACATGCCCTGCCTCTATATGCACGTATCTTATCCCCCGCTCGCCATACCTGCGGGTCGTACGTTCGTATTCCGCAGTGATGACGATAGAGAACGAAGCATCAGCAATGAACATCTGCCGCAAGCAAGCGGTTGCCAACTCTACCCGGAGGTCACCGCCCTTATGCGGCTCCAGATAGCCGTTCTCTACATGATATACCCCCGGCTCTATGTGCTCCACAGCTCCTGCTCCTATCACGAGGTATAGCTCCAGAGGATATGTAGCACCAGCGGAAGGCGCTTTTGACGCAGCCCATACGAGTAGTGCGAACTCTCGCCTCTTTATCGCATCATGTTTGAATGCCCTTCGTGACTTACGCCTCGCTATCGCCCCCTCCACCGATATAGTGCTTTTATACTCCGGTACTTCCAATTTCACGCGTTCCATATCCCTTATTCCGTATTTACTATTTCTTAACTTTAACTTAAAGGAGTGGCCCGGGAGACGCGTGATGAGATTATACCTATTATCCTTGCCGCAACTCCTCACGTGCTATTACCATTCTCTGTATCTCCGATGTTCCAACAGCGATACTGAGTATTCTCGCATCCCGTAACAGCCTCTCCACTAAACTCCCCCTCATGCAGCCAAGTCCACCATGTATCTGTGCGGCGCTCGTTGCTGCCTGGAAAGCGGTTTCAGACGCATAGAGCTTAGCCATTGATGCCGCTTCCGTTATGCGCTCGCCTTTATCAGCGAGATAAGCGGCTTTATAGGTAAGCAACCTCGCCGCCTCCGCTCTCATTGCCATATCAGCAATCATGAATTGAACAGCCTGGAAATTTGCTATTGGCTGCTCAAACTGCTTGCGCTCGCTCGCATACCGTTTAGAAGCTTCAACACAAGCCCGGGCAATACCGACACCAATGCTGCCCATGACTATTCTATCCCTGTCCAGGGTAGCCATTGCAATTCTGAACCCGTCACCCTCATTGCCGAGCATATTAGTAGTGGGAACGCGGCAATCATGGAATTCAAGCCCACCAACCACGCAACCCCTCATACCCGTCATCTCCACGAGTCTGGAGAACGAGAAACCTTCAGTGCCCTTCTCCACGATAAATGCACTTATCCCTCTCCTCCTCTTGCTCTTATCTGTGTATGCAAAGACCACATAGATATCGGCGACTGCTGTGTTCGTGATAAAAGCCTTCCTGCCATTTAATATGTATTCATCACCTTCTCGCACCGCAGTTGTCTCCATGGAGAGAGGGTCAGAGCCCGCAGCAGGCTCGGTGACTGCAAATGCGCCCAATTTCTCAGCATTACATAAAGGCTTCATATACCGATGCTTCTGCTCTTCAGAACCTGCGAAATAGATAGGGAACAGTGAGATAAGGGCAGCGCAACAGAGAAAGCCGATACTTGCACTCGCCTTTGAAAGCTCTTCCACCGCCAGTACATAGCACATCAGGTTATCACCCAGACCGCCATACTCCGCAGGAAATGGAATGCCAAAGAGTTTGTGCTTACCCATTCGTTTCACGATATCCATAGGGAATTTCCCCTTCCGGTCTATCTCTGCTGCGTGTGGCAATACCTCCGCGGTGGCGAACTCACTGACGAAGCTCTGAATTTCTCGCTCCCGTGTTCCTAACTCGAATTTCATCTCCTCTCACAAACAAAGCAGAACCAATAATTTTTATTACTCTATATTAAAAGAGAAGTGAGGATAAAAAGGTTAATGAATAGGGGGTAAGTAAGACGAGGAAACCATCTGTGAACATAGGAATGGTAGGGCATGTTGACCATGGGAAGACGACCTTAGTGAATGCGCTCTCGGGTGAATGGACGGACAGGCACAGTGAAGAGATAAGGCGCGGGATATCCATAAGGCTTGGCTATGCAGATGCGACCTTCAGGCGCTGCCCGGTCTGTAAGGAGCCGGAATGTTACACGGTGGAAGAGGTCTGTAAGCACTGTGGTTCGAAGACAGAAGAGTTAAGAACAGTCTCCTTTGTTGATTCTCCGGGGCATGAAGCCCTGATGGCAACGATGCTGAGTGGCGCAGCGATTATGGATGGTGCGGTTCTGCTCATAGCAGCTACTGAGCCCTGCCCTCAGCCGCAGACGAAGGAGCACCTGATGGCTCTCAGTATTGTCGGCATAGAGAAGGTGGTAATCGTGCAGAATAAAATTGACCTCGTTTCACGGAAGGAAGCGATAGAGCACTATTTACAGATAAAAGAGTTTATCAAGGGTACAATTGCGGAGAAAGCGCCTATTATTCCCATCTCCGCACAACAATCGGTGAACCTGGATGTTCTGATACAGAGCATAGAGCAGACGATACCAACACCCTCTCGCCCCTCTAACGAGCCCCCGCTTATGTATATCGCGCGCTCATTTGATGTAAACAAGCCGGGAACGCCGATAGAGGATATAAAAGGTGGTGTGATAGGGGGTTCACTGATTCAGGGTAAGTTGCGGGTCGGAGATAAGCTTGAGATTCGCCCTGGTCGGATGGTAACTTCGGGTGGAAGAGAGAGGTGGGTACCAATTGAGACAGAGATAACGTCTATAATGGCGGGCGGTGAGCTGGTGGAAGAGGTAACACCCGGAGGACTGATCGGAGTGGGTACGAAATTAGACCCGAGTATGACGATAGAGGACTCACT
>Ga0190303_1000835_pt1 | contig 12779 bp, 8 predicted proteins | sample 48700701_MG_FD_161672 | JGI IMG/M metagenome (GOLD analysis project Ga0190303, IMG submission 161672) | Hydrothermal vent sediment bacterial communities from Southern Trench, Guaymas Basin, Mexico - 4870-07-0-1_MG | ecosystem: Environmental > Aquatic > Marine > Hydrothermal vents > Sediment ...
ATGACAAGAAGTACAATCGGTAGAGAAATTAGCACTAATATGGTTTGGCTTTTGTGAATTGTTAAATTCATTTTGATGACAACTTAAACACTCAGGAGATGTATTTGTAAATTCGTTATTTGCATGACATTGCTTGCATTCTTGGATATCATGACCTAATGTAAGTGGAAATACATCATGAGAGAAATTACCTGGTGACCATGAAGAATCTAATGAGCTGTGGCATTCTGTACAATCGGTAGAAAACTCAGCAATTTTGTGATTTGGATTAATGCTGTTTTCAAAATCATCTTGGTGGCAGTTTATACAATCGTTGCCCATTGTCTCAAATCTTAAGTCTGTTTCTGAACTATGACACTCTGTACAGTCTAAACTATTATGAACTCCTATAAGTGGAAAACCATTTTCTACGTGTAACTCTGGAATAGTATTTACAATCCAATTGCTTGAAGTATGACACCTTATACAATCATTTCCAACAGTTGCACTATGAACATCTGTATGACAAGAAATACATTGATTCTCAACTTCATTAAAAACAAGTGAAGTATGGCATTCTTTGCAGTCAATTACTGCATGCGAGCCTTCTAATTGAAATTCTGTTATTACATTATGGTTAAATTGAATAGTTTCCATATTAATTAACCAACTTTCAGAAGTATGGCATTGTGCACAATCCGTTTTTAACTCCCTACCATGAGGCGATTGAGCATTTACTTGGATGCTTATAAAAAATAGTAGTATTAAGAGTGACAGTCTATACATTGGTATTTTTTAATTTTATAATTGATATTTTTATCTACATTATTTAAAATTGATTTGTGACACTGTTTGCAGTCAATCTCAGCATGTTTGCCCTCTAAATTGAAATTTGTGGTATTGTGGTCAAATTTTTCAGGTATCCAACTCTCAAAAACATGACATCTTACACAATCCGTTTCTCTATTAATAGCAAATTGAGTTCCATGGTTATTTTCATGACACGTTGTACAATTGTTGTCTAAATTGGCAAACTGTTGGCTGAAGATGTTGGTGTTCTCCGTTTCTTGTATATGGCAATTTCGGCACTCCACTTCTAAATGTTTTCCTTCTAAAGGCCAATTGGTTGTAGCATGATTAAACTCTAAAGTTGTCCAAGACTCATTTTCATGACAAGATTTACAATCGTTTTCAGGGTAATACTTTTCAGTTATAAAACCTTTATGAATATCTTCATGACAGTCTATACAGTTTGTTCCATTATCTTTAAACGACCATCTATTATCAGATTCATCTACATGACAAGCAAAACAAGGGGTTGCTAAATGTGCCCCTTGCAGCGGAAACTGTGTTGTTTCATGTCTTTCAATTGTGAACAAACTTGTGTCAAAACCAGTGTCTAAAGAATGACATTCTTTACAATCTGGCGAAAAATTAGTTTTTATAAACTCACCTTCGTGATAATCTGTATGACAACTATTGCAAGATGAAAATTCTAGAGTATCAGTACATTTTCCTTCTTCATGACATTTATTACAATCTATTTTTTTATGCACTCCTATCAAAGGGTAATCGGTTAATTTATGATCAAAAAAATCCATCGTTATTAATGAACTAAAGCTTCGTTCATTATGACACTTTGCACAATCGTTGCTAAATTTCCCATCATGAATATCTTCATGGCATTCAACACAGCTAGATTCTGAAATGTTATTATTTTCCTGAAAAACCACTAAAGGACTGCTTGTTTTTGTGTGGCAACTAAAGCAATCTACTTGCAAGTGTTTCCCTTTTAGAGTGAAATTTGTTAAATTATGATTAAAACGTCCTTTGCCTTTAAAATCAAAAAATGAATCTTCAGTATGACATTGAGAGCATCTCCCTTTAATTCGCTTGTTATGAGGGTCTTCATGGCAAGATTTGCAATCATTAAACGCAATGTCATTAAATTGTTGAAAATCTTTACCATTTTTTGTGGTTAATTCATGACATTCTTTACAATCCACATCTTCATGCGAACCTTTAAGAATAAAATCTGTTTTTGAGTGTTCAAAATTTGGAGCAGGAGTGAAGGATTCAATATCATGACAAGCTGCACAATTATCTGTTGATAATGTGTTTTGGTGAAAATCATCATGGCAAGCAATACATTTTGTATCTAAGCCAAGAAATGTATTTGGACGTTTTTTAAGTTCTGTGTTTTCTATAAAATCAGGAACATGGCATTTTCTGCAATCAATTATTTCATGCTGTCCTTCCAATTCATAACCAGTAAGTTCATGATTAAAATCATCTTCATTAAAGCGAATCATATCAAATTTTCGACCGTGGTGTTCACTATGACATAGAAAACAATCTTTATTATTTACTTCATTGCTGCTATGAAATCCCTCATTTTTTTCAACAAGTGAATTAATTTCTTTGTGGCAATCTAAACATTTACTATTTGAAACCTTTTTACCTAACTCATGACATAAAGTACAATTACTCATACCTTCAAATTCAGCATGAGCATTTGTTAAGTTTCCAGGTGATATTTGAGCATAACTAAGCGTTGCAAATAACAATAAAATAGTAAGTAAAAAATATACCTTCATTTAAAGAATTCTATTTGTGTTTTTTCATGATATAACCAAATCGTTTTGTTATTTCTACACCCGCTTTTTGTAAAAAAGCTGTAGGCAATTCTCCACCTGCAAAAATGTAAACTAAATGGTTATCAACAATTTCAGGAGCTTTGTTTTCTCCAAAATTTACAACCACACTATTGTCATTAATTGATGTTACATTTGAATTAAAAAGCACTTGAATACTTTTTGTTTCAATAGCCTCCAAAATTTTATCTCTGTTCTTTGGTTTTAATCTAGAAAACTTATCTTTTCGATAAGATAAAGTCACAGTATTGTCATCTTTTAAAAGAAGAACAGTTTCAATTGCAGAATCCCCACCACCAACTACCATTATTTTTTTATTTTGTATTCTTTCTGGCTCTAATAAACGATATGCAACCTTTGTAGATTTTTCACCAGGAACATTTAATTTCCTAGGACTACCGCGTCTTCCAATGGCTATTAAAATGTTGTTACAGATATATTCACTACCGTTATTTGTGATAATTTTAAAAATAGAGTCTTTTAAAAGAGTAATACTTTCAGCTTTTGTATGCTCTGTAATTTGAATTTCATGTTTTAAGATTACTTTTTTCCAAAGTTGAAGTAATTCATCTTTTGAAGTTTCATACAATTTCACTTTACCATAAAGCGGTAAATTCATTGGAGCTGTCATTACTATTTTTTCTCTCGGAAAAGTATAAACTGTACCACCTAAAGAATCTTGTTCAAGTGTTACTGAAGTTAACCCATGTTTTTTTGCAGCTAGTGTAGCTGATATACCCGCAGGACCAGCACCTATTATACCTACATCTATAACATTAGGCAACCTTGTTTTTTTATTTTTAATGATATTTTCTATAGCTTGTTTCCCCTGTTCCACACTGTTTTTTATCAAGCCCATTCCACCTAACTCTCCAGCTATATAAACTCCTTTTGTATTACTTTCAAAAAGCTCATTTACATGTGGTAAATCTACACCTCTGGTTTCTGTACCAATTCGAAGAGAAATAGCTTCTACCGGACAACCATGGAAACAAGCACCATGACCAATACAATGTGTTGTGTTAATAACGGTAGCTTTACCATTTGCAACTCCTAGAATATCTTTTTCAGGACAATCTGCAATACAAGCAGCACTACCAATACAAGTGTTTAAATCTATGTATGGATGTAGAGATACAGGTTCAAATAGACCTTCCTCTTTAGCAATTGCTACTTTTTTTTCAGTTTCTAAAGATGAACTATTTACTTTTTTTAAATAAAGAAATATGATTCCTATGCACAGTAAAAAAACAACCCCATAAACTATTATTTGCTGTAAAATTAATCCCATTAAAATATCCATTTATATCCAAGAGCTAGGGTAACTATTATGTGTATAATTACAATAACTAACATTATTAATGCAAAAGGCATATGCAAAACATGCCAATATTTAAGTAGTTTTTGCATTGTTTGTAATCGAGCTATTTTACCAGAAAGTGATGCTTCTTTTTTAACCATTTTTAGAATGGCAATACATTCACTTCTTGGCACATTATTTTTTTGAAGTTCTTTTCTTAGAGAGCCAATTGTAAATTTTGATTTTTTACTAGAATCTTCGTTAGTTAAACTAACAACCATTTGAATGGTCTCATCTTCTAATTTGAATTTATTGTTTAAAACTGTAACTAAATCGGTTTTTAAACTTTTTACTTCGTTTAAACTTAGCTCTCTCCCTTCAATAGTTCTAGGTATTTGAATATAAATATATCGTCCTAAAACACCGCTTAAAACTACAGCAACCATACTCCAAAATGCAATTGAAACAATTCCGCCAAATTTAAATGCGGTATGAAAAAGAATGAGAACAGGCCCTAATACGCATAAAAAAATATGAAATTCTAATAAATATTTTAGACGTAAGTATTTAACCATGAAGTTATACCTTTTGCGTGCTATGTAAATAACTACACCAAAAACTATGAGAAAAGTTCCTAAAACGCCTAATCCTTGTCCGTAAATCCCACTTGACTTAAACCAGTTATAATGAGGGTGATAAAAACGTTCTTCAAGAGGAGTTTGGTAATAATTATAACCTGTATATGCTAAATAAATAGTTGTTGCAATTACAATTAATGCCATAATTGTAAGGTAAGATGTATGAATAAGGGTTTTCAAGAGGTTGTTAGTTTGTTTATAGAACTAACAGTTTTATGGCTATTTACCCTACCAATATTTTTAATTTTTATTAATTCACACCCTTTCTTAAAGTAACAATTACAATTTTGAAAATAAATATTTAAGTGTAGTTTTGTCATTCAAAATACAAAAATGAAAAAAGCACTTTATATTTTTTTAGCCTTAGGATTGTTATTTACTTCTTGTTCAGAAGAAAACCCAATTGTTAATTTTACATTATTACAACTAAACGATGTGTATGAAATTGCTCCATTAGAGGGAGGTAAAGTAGGAGGTATGGCTCGTGTTGAAAAATTACATCAAGATTTATTAAAAGAAAACCCAAACACTTTTATGGTAATGGCAGGTGATTTTTTAAATCCGTCACTGTTAGGAACTTTAAAATATAAAGGTGAGAGAATAAAAGGAAAACAGATGATTGAAGTGATGAACGCTATGAAATTTGATTTGGTAGCTTTTGGAAATCATGAATTTGATTTAAAAGAACATGAGCTTCAACAGCGGTTGAATGAATCTAAGTTTCAGTGGATTGCAACAAACCCAGTTCATAAGTTAGAAGATGAGTCACTAAAACCATTTTCAGTAATGAAGGGTAATGTTAAAAATGAAATCCCCAAAACAGTTTTATTTAAAGTAAAAAATAATTCTGGAAAAGAAATTCAAATTGGTTTTTTTAGTGCTACAATTAATTCAAACCCAAAAGATTATGTAGATTATGGTGATTTTTACCAATCAGCTAAGTACGCATATAACAACTTGAAAACTGCTTCAGACATTGTTTTTGGATTGACACATTTAACCATTGAACAAGATGAAATGATTGCGAATATGTTTCCTGATGTACCATTAATTATGGGAGGTCACGAACATGTAAATATGTCGTTTCCTGTAGGGAATGCAAAAATCACAAAAGCGGATGCCAATGCTAAAACAGTTTATGTTCATAGAATTTCATATAATACAAAAACGAAAGAAACAGTAATTAATTCTGAATTGGTTCCTATAACAAAAGAAACAGGAATTGATAAAAACGTTGATAAAATTGTTCAGAAATGGAATATTTTATTAGATGAAAAAATAAAAGAAATACTTCCAAATCCAAATGCGATAATTTATACAGCTGAAGTCCCTTTAGATGGAAGAGATACTCCAATTAGAAGTCAACAAACTAATTTAGGATTGTTAATTACAAAGGCAATGGCGTTTAGTTTTAATAATGATGTTGATTGTGCCATAGTTAATGGCGGCTCTATTAGAATTGATGATCAATTGCAAGGAGATATTACAGGTGTTGATATTTTTAGAGTGTTGCCTTTTGGAGGTGGCGTTTTAAAAGTTGAACTAAAAGGAAGTTTACTGAAAAAGGTATTAAATTACGGGAGATTAAAAGCCGGAAAGGGTGCCTATTTACAGCGTTATAATGCAAATTACAATAAAAAAACTAAAACGTGGTCTGTCAATAATGATGAAATTATAGATTCAAAAATATACAAAGTTGCATTTAGTGATTATTTATTAAAAGGGTATGATATTCCTTTTTTAACTCCTAAAAATAAGGATGTTATTGCAGTTTATAAAAATGAAGTTACATCAACTGCATACGATATTCGTAAAGCAATAATTCTATATTTAGAAAGCTTAAAGAAATAAAAGTAGGTATTTAATATAAATAGTGTAAATTTGCTCGCAATTAATTTCTAAGTTGATTGCATTATGATTTCACACTCACATAAATTTGTTGGAGAAGGTTTAACTTACGATGACGTACTGTTAATTCCAGCATTTTCAGAAGTATTACCTCGCGAAGTAAATATTCAAGCAAAATTCACAAAAAACATCACATTAAACGTTCCTGTAGTTTCTGCAGCAATGGATACTGTGACTGAATCTGAAATGGCAATTGCTATGGCTAGAGTAGGAGGAATAGGAGTTTTGCATAAAAACATGGCTATTGCTAAACAAGCCAATGAAGTAAAAAAAGTAAAGCGTTCAGAATCTGGAATGATTTTAGAACCTGTAACTGTTACCAAAGATGAAACAGTACTTATTGCTAAAAATTTAATGCGTGAATATAGAATTGGAGGAATTCCTGTTGTAGATGATAATGAAATATTAATAGGAATTATTACCAATAGAGATTTACGTTTTGAAAATGATAATGCACGTAAAATTGAAGAAGTAATGACTTCAGAAAATTTAGTTACAGTTGCTGAAGGAACTTCATTAAAAGAAGCAGAGCTTGTTTTACAAGATAATAAAATTGAAAAACTTCCGGTGGTAAATGCTGATTATAAATTGGTTGGCCTTATTACTTATAGAGATATTATTAAAGTAATAGAAAATCCCAATGCAAATAAAGATAAATATGGACGTTTGCGTGTAGCTGCTGCTATTGGAGTTACCGGTGATGCATTTGAAAGAGCAACAGCGCTCATAAATTCAGGAGTAGATGCTTTAATTATTGATACAGCTCACGGTCATACAAAAGGTGTAGTTATTACTTTAAAAGAAATTAAAAGTAAGTATCCAGAGATTGATATAGTCGTTGGAAATATTGCAACCGGTGAAGCCGCAAAATATCTAGTTGAGGCAGGTGCTGATGCTGTTAAAGTTGGTATTGGACCAGGGTCAATTTGTACAACTCGTATAGTTGCAGGTGTAGGTTATCCACAACTTTCGGCAATTATTGAAGTTGCTGAAGCTATAAAAGGAACAGGTGTTCCAATAATTGCAGATGGAGGTGTACGATATACGGGAGATATTCCAAAAGCTATTGCAGCGGGTGCAGATAGTGTTATGCTAGGTTCTTTATTAGCAGGAACAAAAGAATCTCCAGGTGAAACGATCATTTTTGAAGGACGAAAATTTAAATCGTACCGTGGCATGGGTTCTGTAGAGGCTATGAAACATGGTTCTAAAGACCGTTATTTCCAAGATGTAGAAGATGACATTAAAAAATTAGTTCCAGAAGGTATTGTTGGTAGAGTACCTTATAAGGGCGAGTTACAAGAAACTATGCATCAATTTATTGGTGGTTTACGTGCAGGTATGGGCTATTGTGGTGCTAAAAATATTGAGATTCAAAAACAAGCTAAATTTGTTAAAATAACTTCTGCTGGTATGCGTGAGAGTCACCCTCATGATGTAACAATCACAAAAGAAGCACCAAATTATTCAAGATAAACTACAAATCTAAGTTTAAAAATTTATTTTTTTATAGCTAATTAAATCTGTATTATGTTGATATTAAATTAGTTACCAATCATTACTTGTATTGAAAAGTGTCAAGTTATTTATTTATTTATAAATTTTAGATGTAAAAAGTTGCTATAAACCTAATAAAGGCGGTATTTTTGCATTCTACTAAAATTCATTTAAGTGTCAGATATAACTATAGAATTAGAAGAAAGAAAAGCTGGAAAAGATCTATATAGCTATCAGAAAGAAGCTATTAATAAAATTTTTAAAAGTTTTGAAGAGTCTCCTGAGGATTACCATTTGTTATATCAATTGCCTACAGGTGGTGGTAAAACAGTTATTTTTTCAGAAATTGTTAGACAATATTTGAAGCATCACAACAAAAAAGTATTGGTTTTAACACACCGTATAGAATTGTGTAAGCAAACTTCAAAAATGCTTACAGAGTTTCATGTAACTAACAAAGTTATAAATAGCACTGCTAATTTAGATGACCAAGCCGAATATAGTTGCTTTGTAGCAATGGTAGAAACTTTAAATAATAGACTAAACGATAATAAATTTGATATTTCAGATGTTGGTTTGGTTATTATTGACGAAGCACATTACAATTCATTTACAAAATTATTCGAATTTTTCGAAAAATCTTTCATTTTAGGGGTTACAGCAACTCCTCTAAGTTCTAACATTAAACTTCCAATGAAGGATAATTATAATGAATTAATTGTTGGTGAAACAATTGAATCATTAATTGAAAATGAGTTTTTAGCACGTGCTGAAGTTTTTTCTTACAATGTTGGATTAACTTCGTTAGAAGTAGGTGCAAATGGAGATTACACTGTAAAATCTTCCGAAGATTTGTATACAAATAATGATATGCTTAGTAAATTAATTGAAGCATATGAAGTACATTCAAAAGAAAAAAAAACATTAATTTTTAACAACGGAATTAATACATCTATACAAGTTTTTCAAACATTTAAAGCCGCTGGTTATCCAATTGCTCATTTAGATAATACCTACAGTAAAAATGATAGACAAACCGTGCTACAATGGTTTAAAGATACTCCGCATGCTATTTTAACATCTGTGAGTATTTTGACTACTGGTTTTGATGAACCAACCGTAAACACCATTATTTTAAATAGAGCTACTAAATCACTTGGTTTGTATTATCAAATGATTGGTCGTGGTTCTCGTATCTTAAAAAATAAACCAACATTTACAGTAATTGACTTAGGAAATAATATTCATCGTTTTGGTGAGTGGGGATCAGATTTAGATTGGCAAAAAATATTTAGATCACCAAATTATTATTTAGATAAAATTATTAGTGATGAAGAATTAGAGAGTAACTTTAGGTATGAAATGCCAACGGAGATGAGAAGTGAATTTTCTAATTCTGAAGAAGTTTACTTTGATGTTAAAAAAATATATATAAACTCAATTAGTAACGGTGAATCATCTAAAGTTGTTTTAGAGAAATCTATCATACAACATGCTAAAATATGTATAGAAAATAGCGAAGATGTCTATGATGCGTATGAATTATCTAAGCAATTAAGTGATGATATTGATTATAGAATAGAGCGTTATACAAAATGCATTTGTAGAAGTACACATAATTTTATGACTTGGCTAAAAGAAGATTATAGGACAAAATTACGTCTCTATTTAAGAGATAATTTTGATAGAGATTTTGAACTAATTCACGGGAGACCTCCAGAAGAATAATTAACAATAATAAATATAAAATGTTATTTATTCATCTCCAAAAGACATCCCAATACCGCGTGCGGTTTTAACTAGGGATGAATCTGGTTTTACAATATTATATTTACTTATAGCTTCTAAAAATGGAACAGCTACAATGCTAGGGTGTTGGTATGCTACCATTTTTCCATAGTTTCCTTCTAGTGCTAATTCCATTGCTTTTACGCCAAATTGTGTGGCTAAAATACGATCAAAAGCAATAGGAACACCACCACGTTGCAAATGCCCAAGAACTGTTTCTCTCATATCTGCATCACAACCAGCAGCTTTTAAATCTTTTAGTAATTTATTTGCAACACCACCTAATTTTAAGTTGGCATTTCCAACTTCATCACTTTGCTGAGAAAAAGCATCTCCATCTTTAGGTTTGGCACCTTCTGCAATAACAATAATTACATGTCCTTTACCATCAATAAAGCGTTTATTTACAACCTTTAGAACATTGTTTATTTCGTAAGGAATTTCAGGGATTAAACAAATTTCTGCACCACCTGCTAAGGCTGAACTTAAAGCAATCCAACCAGCATCTCGACCCATCACTTCCAATATAATTACACGATTATGTGATGCCGCAGTAGTAACAAGCCTATCTACAGCTTCAGTTGCAATTTGAACAGCTGTTTGATATCCGAAAGTATAATCGGTTGCAGATAAATCATTATCAATAGTTTTTGGCACACCAATAATATTCAATCCTTTTTCGAAAAGAACTTGAGAAATACGTTGAGAGCCATCTCCACCAATGCTTATAACAGCTTCAATCCCTAGATGTTTTAATTTACGAATCATTTCATCAGATCGATCTATAAATGACCAAGTACCATCATTTTCTTTTACAGGCCAGGCTAGGGGACCACCTTTAGTTGTGGTTCCTAAAATTGTACCACCTTGGTAATGAATACCAGAGACAGTTTTTTCGTCTAGTTTTATTATTTCTGTTGGTTCACGTAAAACTCCATCAAATGATTGTATACTACCTACAACTTCCCAATCATCCGTTTGTGCAGCACGTTTAACAATTCCTCTTATAACTGCATTTAATCCTGGGCAATCGCCTCCACCAGTTAATACTAATACTTTTTTCTTCATTATTCCTTTCTATTTTTTCTATAATTAATCACCAAAACTAATTCCAATTCCTTTTGCTGTATGAATTAAATTGTGTGATAGATCAACTTTATTATATTGATTAATTACTTCTTTTAAATTTTTATGTTTTAGCTCAAAATTTTGATGAACTGCCATAGTTCCATATTTCTTTTCTTTTACCAATTCAAATGCTTTAACTCCCAATTCAGTAGCTAAAATACGATCAAATGCAATTGGAGTTCCCCCACGTTGTAAATGACCAAGTATGGTTTCTCTAATATCTGCTTCAAAATTTAACTCTTTTAATTTAGCAGCGATTCTACGGGAAATATTTTCAGTAATTAACGCTCCTTTTTCATCTTTAAAATAGGCTCCTTCTGCAACTACAATATTTGCAAATCCACGACCATTAGCTGAGTATATAGATTTTAATTTTTCTAAAACTTTATCCATACTAAATGGAATTTCAGGAATTAAGCAAACTTCTGCGCCACCAGCTATAGTAGCATGCAATGCAATCCAACCAGCATCTCGACCCATAACTTCTAATATTAAAACTCTGTTATGAGATTTAGCTGTAGTTATTAATTTATCAACGGCTTCAGTTGCAATTTGTGCAGCTGTTTGGAAGCCAAATGTAAAATCGGTTATAGATAAATCGTTATTAATGGTTTTTGGAATGCCAATTATATTTACTCCTTTTTGTGATAATTTATAAGAAATTTTATGTGATTCATTTCCTCCAATATGGATTACCGCATCAAAGTTAAAAACTTTAAGATTGTAAATTAATTTATCAGTAACATCTTCGTTTTTTATAGAACCATCAGGTTGTTGTACGGGGTAATTAAAAGGGTTACGTTTGTTATTGGTAGTTAAAATAGTTCCTCCTTCAATATGGATTCCCTCAACACGTTCTTCATTAAGTTGTATAATTTCAAGAGGTTCAGATAAAATACCATCAAAACCATTAATACTCCCTATAATTTCCCAGTTTAATTCTTGATTTGCACGTTTAACAATAGCTCTTATTACCGCGTTCATACCAGGGCAATCTCCACCGCTATTTACTATTAAAATTCGTTGCTTCATTCTATTTCTTATTGGCTAATGGATTTGTGAAAATTACTTTTTACTCTTTGTAGTTAAAAATACGCTTGTAAAAGAGCGTGAAATTATAAAAACATAAGGTAACTTACTATGATTAAAATCATTATTATTTTAAGTTTTTGAATGTACTAAAAAAATATGTAATTTAATTCAACTATTTCGACTAATAATTAGTTTGATTTTCTTAATATTGATCCTTTAAATTTAGAATGAGTAAGCCACGTAACACACTACTAATAGTTTTAGCATTTTTCTCAATATATGTTATTTGGGGATCTACTTATTTGTTAAATAAAATTGCAGTTACACAATTACCACCATTTATGCTTGCCTCCATTCGATTTATTACTGCAGGTGCTCTAATTATTGTGATTGCAAAAATTTTAGGATTTAAGATACTTATTACAAGAAAACAATTAATGAATAGTGTAATAGCTGGTTTTTTATTTTTAACCTTTGGAAATGGTGTTATTGTTTGGGCTTTAAAATATGTTGATAGCGGTTTTGCAGCTTTAGAAATTTCTGCTCAACCTTTAGTAATTTTATTAATGATGCGTTTTTTTGAAGGTAAAAAAATACAACCAATGTCTATTATAGGAGTTATATTGGGTGTTATAGGTATTTATTTATTGGTAAGCCAGAAAGAAATAGTTACAAAGGAAGGAAGTATTCTGGGAATAGTTATGATATTTTCTTGTATGTTAAGTTGGGCGTATGGCAGCCTATTTGTTGCAAAAGCAAATCTTCCAAGTAATTACTTTGTAAATACGGGTTATCAAATGTTTACAGGTGGAATACTCCTTTTAATTGCAAGTTTCGTATTTGGTGAAGTTTGGA
>Ga0190303_1000836_pt1 | contig 12779 bp, 15 predicted proteins | sample 48700701_MG_FD_161672 | JGI IMG/M metagenome (GOLD analysis project Ga0190303, IMG submission 161672) | Hydrothermal vent sediment bacterial communities from Southern Trench, Guaymas Basin, Mexico - 4870-07-0-1_MG | ecosystem: Environmental > Aquatic > Marine > Hydrothermal vents > Sediment ...
ACTTCTCATTTTTTGCTAATAAACCATATCCATAAATTCCTGTTGAAATCATAAAAAAGTTTTGTGGACTTCCATAATACCAACCAATTTCTTTCAACATTTGAGGTGCTCCTTCATTTTGATTTACAAAATAATGATTGGTCTCTTCATCATAAATATATAGTAATGTGGTCCCTAGTGCTATTACACCAAAGGTAAGCCAGTCATCTTTCTTCCATTTAAAAGGTCTTGAATACGCATGTTTTACGCCTCCAAAAATGGTTACACCATCTTTTTTTATAGCTTCCCAAGTAGTTTCTTTTTTAAGGGAATTTTCTTGAGCTACAGTTTCTTTAATTGAAAAAACAATCAATAAAATACTTATAAAAAAAGCTAGTTTTAATTTACTCATAGATGCAAAACTAACTAATTTAAAATACTTTTAAAAGTTTAATTATTTGTGACTTCTTTATTGTAATAATTTTTAATAACTAGTACTTGAAATAGTACCAAAATTGAAAAGAATACAAAACTAAGGGTAAACGTATTTGAAAAGTGAATATTTTCGAAGAAATTTAATGATGGCAATTTGTCTAAAAATGATAAATCTATTTTAGAAAACACACTGGAATATGTTGAAGTACCTGTTAAAATAAAAATACTAAGTCCTATAAATCCAATTACAATTAATAACCAAAATGGCTTTGAAATTAGTGGCTTATAAGCTTTTGACAAAGCAGGTGCTTTTTCTAATTTTACCAAATCCATTACCTTATTAAGAAATTCATTTGAAGGTGTCTCAAACTTAGCTTCTTTAATAATATATTTTGTGAATTTTTCTATATTTTTATCTCGTTTCATATTAAATCAACGGTTTTTGGCTCAATAACATGCTTTAAAATTGTAGCTAGTTTTTTTCTAGATCTAAATAACTTAATTTTAATATTATCTACTGATAAATTTACAACTTTTGAAATTTCTTTTACTGGTAATTCTTCAAAATAATACAATGTTAAAATAATTCGTTCATCTTCATTCAGCTTTAAAAGAGCTTCATTTATTACTTTTTTTCGTTCTTTTTCATGTAAATATTCTAATGCTCCTTGTACATCTCCAATATTAGCTTCATTAAAATCATCAATATTTTCAGAATTAACAAAACGTTTATTTCTCTTAATAACATCTAAACTAGCATAATACGCTATCTTATATAACCAAGTTGAGAATTTTGAATCTCCTTTAAATTTTTCTAAGTTTTTATATGCCTTTACAAATGTATCTTGAGCAACTTCTTCAGCTTCTTCTCTGTTTTTAACAATTCTAATTGTAAGTGTATATACCATATGCTTATACCTTTCAACTAAAAAAGCATAAGCATTAACGTTCCCTTTTAACGTTTGTTCTATATAATACTCGTCAGGTTTGGCGCTCATTTTTATATATGACGATTGTTAAACTAAAGTGGTTACAAGTTATTGTAAATAAAATTAATTCATTTTTTTGTAACCAATGTCAAATCTTTATCGTCATACCAAATGAAACACATTAAAACTTAAAATTTATATTATGGAAGTAGCATTTGTATTTGTATCATTATTTATAATCATTTTTGGAATTTTCTATTTGCACTATTCAACCAGAAACAAAGAACGCTTAGCTTTAATTGAAAAAGGAGCAGATGCCAGTATTTTCTTTAGCGCAAAGGCAGCTCAAAAAAAATCATCTGTACCAATTTGGAAAGTTCTAATCTTAAATATGGCTGTATTGCTTATTGGTATTGGGTCTGGTGTATTTATGGGAGCAATTTTAGAAGCTTATTCAGCTATTGAAGTTGAAGTAGGTTACACTGCCTCTATCTTTTTAATGGCAGGATTAGGATTATTTACAGGGTTTATGCTTTCAAAAAAATTAATTGATAAAAATTAAATATCTATTATATCAAATAAAAAAAGCACCAATATTGGTGCTTTTTTTATTATATTATTTTTCAATACTATTTGATTTCACCAAAATCAGTATCCATTTTTAAATAATCTAAAAATTCTTGTTTTGTATTATGGTCTTTAAATTTACCACCAAATTCTGAAGTTACTGTACTACTAACAATATCGCGTACTCCACGAGAATTTACGCATAAATGCTTTGCATCAATAACACAAGCAACATCTTTGGTTCCTAATGCTTCTTGTAATGCCTGTACTACCTGCATTGTTAAACGTTCTTGTACTTGTGGTCGTTTTGCATAATAATCTACAATTCGGTTCATTTTTGATAAACCAATTACATTTCCATTAGAAATGTAGGCTACGTGAGCTCTACCAACAATTGGCAATAAATGATGTTCGCAAGTAGAATATACAGTTATGTTTTTTTCTACCAACATTTCACCATATTTATAATTATTATCAAATGTTGATAATTTTGGTCTGTTTTTAGGATTTAAGCCACTAAACAACTCATTAACATACGCTTTAGCAACTCTACGAGGTGTACCACTTATACTATCATCATCCAAATCCATTCCTAAGGCATCTAAAATATCTCTTACGCTTTTTTCAATTCTATCCAGTTTTTCTTGGTCTGAAATATCAAAAGCATCAGCTCTTAATGGTGTTTTAGCAGACGACCCAACGTGGTCATCTCCTAGTTCATCTATTCTATGTATCATTCCTTTTTTACCTTCAAACATTATCAATTATTTAGTCTACAAATTTACGACTTAGTTTTTAAAATTAAGTGATGATTTCAAGTAATTCTTTTAAGCTACACAATTGCTGATTACCTGTTTGCATATTTTTTAGTGTATAGTTATTATTTTCAATTTCTGTTGATCCAACAATTACTACATAAGGTATTTTCCTCCTGTTTGCATAATTCATCTGCTTTTTCATTTTAGCACTATCTGGATACAATTCCGATTTTATATTATTAGTACGCAATTCAGCTAAAGCTTTCATACAGTACGTTGCTTCAGCTTCTCCAAAATTAACAAATAGTACTTTTGGCTTTGGTAATTCAACCTCTTCAAATAAATTTAATTCTTCTAACACTAAATAAATACGATCTAAACCAAACGATATTCCTACCCCACTCACATTCTTTAATCCAAAAATACCTGTTAAATCATCATATCTACCTCCACCACCAATAGATCCCATTTTTACACCTTCAGGGGCAGAAACTTCGTAAATAGCACCTGTGTAATAGTTTAAGCCTCGTGCTAAGGTTACATCTAACTCTAATACAGCTGACTGTAAGCCTAAAACTTCAATATTATCTACAACAAACCTTAAATCTTTAACTCCTTGTAATCCTTCTTCTGATGTTGCTAATAATTCTTCTAACTGATTTAATTTTTCTTGATTACTTCCATTAAAATGAAATAAAGGCTGCATTATTTTTATAGCTTCTTCTGAAATTCCTTTCGATAACATTTCTTTAGTAACACCTTCTTCACCAATCTTATCAAGTTTATCTAACGCCACTGTAAAATCTATTAACTTGTCTTTTGCGCCTATTATCTCAGCAATACCAGCTAATATTTTTCTGTTATTGAGTTTTATAGTCGTTCCTGTTAATTTTAACTTACTAAAAACTGAATCGTATAATTGTACAAATTCAACTTCTTGCCACAAACTTTTACTTCCAACAACATCTGCATCACATTGGTAAAACTCTCTAAAACGTCCTTTTTGTGGTCTATCTGCACGCCAAACTGGTTGCATTTGATAACGCTTAAAAGGAAATTCAATATCATTTTGGTGTTGTACAACATAACGTGCAAAAGGTACAGTTAAATCATAACGGAGTGCTTTTTCTGAAATGAATTTTGTAACTGATTTACTCTGAACAAATGCTGTCCAGTGCCCAAAACATTCTATAGATTTATCAAATAAAAAAGCTCTTTCTTTTTCCTTTAAATCTTTGTATGTTATTATTTGATTGTAACTATTAATTATTTCCTTAAATTCCTCAATATTATTTTTGAAAACTTCAAAAATAATTTTAATCAATCTTGGAGTAATAATCTTATCATCAATATTTTTATCATCTTTCAAGTTTCTTAAATCAACATTCAATTCATCATTTAAAACCTGTATCAAAACTCCAAAAGAGATTTTTTTATTTTTATTTTTAAAATCATTTATAAAAAAAAGAAAGACTTTTAAAATATATTCTGACACTTTGTAATTAAGGTTCTTAATGTACTCTCCAGAATTTAATATTTTAAAAATCAAGCGATCTCCTTCTTCACCATATTTCCCCATCAACGTGGAAGAATTTTCAAATGCTGGTGTTTCAATAGGTTGAAATCCATATACTTCAAACACTTGTTTTATGGTTGAAAATATATAGTTTCTCTTTGCTACTTCAGTAGGTGAAAAATCACGAGTTCCTTTTGGTATGCTTGGTTTTTGTGCCATCTTAAAAAATTAGTTTGCAAATATCCGAAATTAAAAAAACTATTTAAAGCTTTTGTAATATTGATTTTTCTTAAATTATTAATTCTGATAATTCATTTCTCTGATTTTGAAGGTTTAAACAACCTAAAAACTTTAAACAATAGCCAAAATATTAGTATTACAAAAATTATTGCTACCACTGAAATAAATATTGAAAAAATAGCCATCATTATTGAAGTACCTGTTTCAACGGTAGAAATTACCGGATTTGCAATACCAGCAGTTGTAGCTGTTGATGCTAAACGTGTAGTACTGGTTGATCCTTTTATTGCAGCAGCAGTTCCACCAACTTTCATTTAATGGAATAATATTTAAATACGAAGCTAAACTTAACGCAAATAATGGAACAAAAATTCTAAATCCCACTGATGCAGCTAGCCCTATCCCAACTAAAATACTAAAAATTGCTTCAGGAGAAATACTCATTTTTTACTATTTTTAAAAATTGAATTGGCTTTTTCCAAATCTTCAGGAGTATCAATACCAATTGCAATTTGATTTGTTTCTACCATTTTTACTCGCATACCATTTGCTAAAAAACGTAAATTCTCCAATTTTTCAGTAGCTTCTAAATTACTTACTAGTAATTCTGTAAATTTTAACAAAGCCTCTTTTCTAAATGCATAAATCCCTATATGCTTAAAATAAATTGCAAAAGATTTTTCTCTTGGATACGGAATTGGAGAACGTGAGAAATAAAGTGCAAAATTATTCTCATCAGTTACCACTTTTACATTGTTAGGGTTGTTAATCTCATTTTCATCATCCATTTTTAACATTAAAGAAGCAATAGCTATTTCTTTATTTTTGTCGGCCTTAAAAACTTCTAACAACTTTAATAATGGTTCTTTTTGTGTAAAAGGCTCATCGCCTTGTACATTTACTACAATATCTACCTCTAAATTTTCAACAGCTTCAGCAATTCTATCACTTCCAGATTCGTGTGTTTTTTTACTTTTTATTGCTTTCCCTCCGTTAGAAACAATTTCATCGAAAATAATATCACTATCTGTTACTACATACACTTCATCAAATAAATTTGATTTTTTTGTTGCTTCATATGTTCTTACAATCACTGATTTTCCTGCCAAATCTTTCATTAATTTCCCTGGAAATCGGCTTGCTTCAAAACGAGCAGGAATCATTGCAATTATTTTCATGTGTTTATAATTTATTGTTTTTTAACGGTCACATGCTGTTCGCTATAAATCATTTCCTTGAATCATGAAAATTTTAGCATGCTCGTTTCATATGTATTTATTTATATTTTGAATGTGTTCTTTTAAGCCTACTTATACTTGCATTTAATTCAAACCCTAATAATAATATTATGGAATTTAACCATACAAAAAGCATTAGCACTAATAAAGTACCTATTGAGCCATATAATTCATTGTATGTTGCGAATTTTAACACATACACTGCAAATAATTTAAACATTAGCAATGTTAGAATAGTTGTTAAAATTGAACCTGGTGTAAAAAAAGAATTATGCTTAATTTCTTTTGTTCCGTATTTATATAAAAATGAAACCGATACAAATATTAATAAAACAAAGAATAGAAATTGTCCTTTTTCTATCCAAAAGACTTCATCTTTAAGCCATCCTTTTGCCATCAAATTTTCTATACCAATTTGAAAATAAACAATAACTGCTACTGTAAAAACTAATATAAAAGCTAATAGAATTGACATTCCCATAGAAATGAAATATTGCCTTAATATACTTCTCATTTCCTTCACATGGTACGAATATTCAAATCCACCTAAAATAGCATTCACACCATTTGTCATTAAAAATATTGAAGCAATAAACCCAAATGAAAGTAACCCTCCATATCTATTATTTATAATATCATTTATTACACCATCAACAGATTCTGCCGTATTTGGAGGTAATAATTTCTCTATCATAAATAAAAAATCTCCTTGAAAATTTTCAATTGGCACAAAAGGAATTAACGTAAGAATAAATAGCAAAAAAGGAAATAATGCCATAAAAAAACTAAAAGCAATACCTCCTGCACGCGAAGTTAGTGCTCCTTTCACAATTCCAATGACATACATTTCTAGCACATCATACAATGACATTCCCAGTAAACCAGGAATTTTAATCTTTTTTGCAAAACGCATTACCAAGTTTACAATTGGAATTTTATCTATATTTTTTTCAATTTCTTTAGTCATTTATTATAGTTCTGAGTTACAGAGCCTCAAAGTTTCATAGGCACAAAGGCACTAATACTTATTTTTTTTCTTTTAATTTTCTTATTAAACTAGATATCATTCTTTCAATTTCTCTAGTAAGACTGTAAACAACTTCAAAATTTCCCTTATCAATATATTTTAAATTATAGGATATTTCAATTTATGTTTGAAGCTCGTATAAAGAGCCTACTGAAATATTTAAAAATCTAATATAATCATTTAAACTATTTCGACCATATCCTTCAGAAATATTGCTTGGAATTGACACTGCACTTCTTCTTATTTGAGATGTTAATCCAAAATTTTCTTCACTTGGAAATAATTTTGAAACTTTATAAATCTCAGTAACTAAAATCATATATTTTTGCCAAACAATTAATTCTCTATATGTTTTCATTACAATTTAAATATTGTTTTTGTGCCTTTGTGCCTCAGCTACTTTGAACCTACTCTTCAACTGCTTTTAAACTCAAATCCATATTACACACTGAATGGGTTAAAGCTCCAGATGAAATATAATCTACACCGCAATCTGCATATTTTTTTGCGGTATCTAAAGTAATCCCTCCAGAAGATTCTGTTTGACACTTATTACCTATCAAATCTACTGCTTTACGAGTATTTTCGTAGTTAAAGTTATCAATTAAAATTCTATGAACGCCTTTTGATTTTAAAATTTCTTCAATTTCTTCTAAACTTCTTGCTTCAACAATAATTTTTAAATCGAGGTGCTTTTCTTCTAAATACTGTTGTGTTTTATAAATTGCTTTGGTAATACCACCAGCAAAATCAATATGATTATCTTTTAGCATAATCATATCGTATAAAGCAAATCTATGATTTTCTCCTCCTCCAATTTTAACTGCCCACTTTTCAATAGCTCTAATCCCTGGAGTTGTTTTTCTAGTATCTAAAATCTTCGTTTTAGTACCTTCTAATAATTCTGCGAACTTTTTTGTTTTTGTAGCTATTGCACTCATACGCTGCATAGCATTTAATACTAACCGTTCAGCTTTTAAAATTGACAAAGAACTTCCTGAAACATAAAAAACAATATCACCATATTTAACCTCTTCACCATCATTTACTAAAGTTTCGACTTCTAAATTAATATCTACATATTTAAAAATTCTCTTGGCAAATTCAACACCTGCAATAATACCATCTTCTTTTACCAATAATTTAGCTTTGCCTAGTGTGCTTTCTGGAATACAGGCAAGTGAACTATAATCTCCTCCTCCTACATCTTCTCTAACTGCATTTGAAATTATAATATCTAACTCTTTCTCAAATTGTTTTTTGCTAATCATTATTATTTTTTTTACTATACGAAAATATAGTATTTTTGCTTAAAAGGAGTAAAATATGAGAAGAAAAATTGCTATTACTTTTTCATTGTTATTAGTATTTGCTCTAAATACATTTGCTCAATCTAAGATTATTTTAGATGAAAACATGAAATTAATAGATTCTGTGCAATTTAAAAAAAAATGTAAATCGCAAATTTTAAAATGTTTTAGTTATACTGCTGATTCTTTGTTTTTAAAAAAAGTGTTGTATAAATATCGTTTTGGGAAATTAAGTAAAGAAGAAAATAGTCAACTTAGAAAAATATTTATCCAAAACACCAATAAACAGATAAAACAAAATGCCAATATCATAATTAATTTTAGAGACACTTTATATAACTTTATTACTAGAAAAAAAGCATATGATGTACATATAAAAAATCATGATTCAGTTCATCACATATCATTGACTACTAAAAAATTTAATAGTCAAAGAAAAAGATGGATAAAGAGTCAGAAAAAATGTTCCAAAAAAGTACTTAATAAATTTAATACTTCAGTATTTTATGTGTACAAATACGATACAGGCTCAATTAAAGATTATCCAGATTTAAATTGGATAAAAGATAGAGGTATTTTTAAAACAAAATTTTTTAACATTCAATACAATTATAAATACGTACTATTAAAACCAAATGGTGATTATTTTTTATGTGGCGGTCATTTAAGTGATAAAGATTTAAAATTATTACTTAAAAAAAATGATTGGAGTACGTTTAAAAATGATTGGGAGAAATCGTACGATTCTAAAAGTAAAAAAGGGGTTGGTTTTTTTAAAATAAAATCTCATCAATATAATGAAAAGCATTGTTACTAAATGAAAATTAAATTATTGGTCATTGGTAAAACCGATGATAAAAGTTTACAAACTTTAATAGAAACCTATAAAAATAGGTTAAAACATTATATTAAATTTGAACTTGAAATTATACCTGATATTAAGAATGTTAAAAATTTAAGCGAATCTCAACAAAAAGAAAAAGAAGGTCAATTACTTCTAAAAAAATTAACACCTACAGATGTCTTAATTTTGCTAGATGAAAAAGGAAAAGAGTTTCGTTCTATAGAATTTTCTAAATACCTTCAAAAGAAAATGAATTCGGGTATTAAACAATTAGTACTAGTTATTGGAGGTCCTTATGGTTTTTCAGATACAATTTATAAAAAGGCAACAGGCAAAATTTCTTTTTCTAAAATGACTTTTTCACATCAAATGATTCGTTTATTTGTTGTTGAACAAATTTATAGAGCATTTACTATTTTAAAAAACGAACCATATCATCATGAGTAAATTAACACTTGTTTTTGCTACCAACAATCTAAATAAATTAAAAGAAGTACAAGCAATGCTTACTAACTTTGAAATTGTTAGTTTAGCTGATATAAATTGTTTTGATGAAATTCCTGAAACTGCTGAAACATTAGAAGGAAATGCTATTTTAAAAGCAAACTATATTACAAAAAAATACAACTTAAATTGCTTTGCCGATGATACGGGGTTGGAAGTTGAAATATTGAATAATGAGCCTGGAGTGTATTCAGCACGCTATGCTGGTAAAGAAAACAATGCGGAAGGGAATATGAAGAAGTTATTAAATGAACTTAGCGATTCAACCAATAGGAAAGCTCAATTTAGAACTGTAGTCGCATTAAATATTAATGGGAAACAATATACCTTTGAAGGAATTTGCAAAGGAACTATTTTAAAAGAAAAACAAGGTGGAAGTGGGTTTGGTTACGATCCTATTTTTATGCCCATTGGTTTTAACAAATCTTTTGCTGAAATGAATATGAATGAAAAAGGTTCTATTAGCCACAGAGGAAAAGCTATTAAAAAATTAGTGACATTTTTAAATAAATATTCTTGGTAAACCCAACGAAATCATATAGAAATACATTCATATTATTAACAATAACACTTGTATTAATTGTTCTTATAAATATTAGTTTGGGATCGGTATATATTCCTTTAAAACAAATATTCTTATCATTTTTTGATGGACAAGTTGAAAAAGAATCTTGGAAAGACATCATTTTAGATTATAGATTACCTAAAGCAATTACAGCTATTATTGTGGGTTCTGGGTTATCTATTAGCGGATTATTAATGCAAACATTATTTAGAAACCCTTTAGCAGGTCCATTTGTTTTAGGAATAAGTTCTGGAGCAAGTTTAGGTGTTGCTATTTTAATTTTAGGAGCTTCATTTTTTGGTGCTAACATTACGGCTTATGCTTTTACAAATTGGGGACAAGCAGCAGCAGCAAGTATTGGTGCATTTTTAGTGCTTTCTGCAGTAATGCTAGCCGCTATAAAGGTTAGAAACACCATGTCTATCTTAATTATAGGACTAATGTTTGGAAGTTTAACTGCAGCAGTAATAAGTGTACTCGCATATTTTAGCAGTGCCAACCAATTACAACAATATTTATTTTGGAGTTTTGGAAGTTTAGGAAACTTAAGCTGGAAAGAAATTAGTGCCCTTTTAGTCACATTTATTATTGGAATTTCATTAGTGGTTTTTATTATAAAACCATTAAACAGCCTTCTTTTAGGTGAAAATTATGCTAAAAGTATGGGGGTTAATGTAAAACGAACTCGCAACCTTACTTTAATTTCAACCAGTTTACTAACTGGTGTAATTACAGCTTTTTCTGGGCCTATTGCCTTTATTGGTTTGGCAGTTCCACATTTAACAAAGTTATTATTTAGTACATCAAATCATAAAATATTATTACCAGCAGTAGCCATAAGTGGTGCAATTATTATGTTAATTTGTGATAGTATTGCTCAATTACCAAATAGTGAATATACCTTGCCTATTAATGCTATCACCTCATTATTTGGGGCGCCAATAATTATTTGGCTATTGGTTAGAAAACGAAAAATAAATTATTAATTGAAAACTGAGAATACACATATTATTAAAACTACCAATTTAAGTATTGGTTATAGTTCTAGAAAAAAAGTAAATACTATTGCTTCTAATCTTACTATTAAATTAGAAAAAGGAAATTTAGTTTGTTTATTAGGTAAAAATGGTATTGGAAAATCCACACTTTTAAGAACACTAACCAAAGTTCAACCTGCTTTAAAAGGTGAGATTTTTATTAATAACAAAAACCTAAATACTTTAAATAATCTAGATTTATCAAAATCACTAAGTTTAGTATTAACAGAACGATTACCCGAAAGTAATTTATCTGTATTTGAATTGGTAGCACTCGGACGTCAACCTTATACAAATTGGGTTGGGAAATTATCCACCAAAGATTTACAATATATTAATGCTGCTTTTAAACAAACAAATACAACACACTTAATGCATTCTAAATATTATGAATTAAGTGATGGACAACTTCAAAAAATATTAATTGCAAGAGCCTTAGCCCAAAATACAGATATTATAATTTTAGATGAACCTACTGCACATTTAGACATTCATCATACAATTGAAACTTTTACACTACTAAAAAAATTAGCTAAAGATTTTAATAAAACTATTATAGTTTCAACTCATGAAATTAATTTAGCACTACAACTAGCTAACGAATTATGGCTAATGACGCCTTCTAATTTTATTTCTGGAAAAACTGAAATACTAATTTCTAATAATAGTGTAAATACTCTTTTTGAATCTGATTTAATTAGTTTCAACAAAACATTAAAACAATTTACAATAAACAATTCCTAAAAATTGTACTATATTTGAGTAACCTGTATATATATTTTATAAAAAATTACTCTTTTTATTCGTTTTAATAACGTTATTAATATTATTGCTTTTGTCGATTGAGAAATAGCTCTTAAATATGAAAATACTATAACTATTTCAGATACACCAGACAAAATTAATTACAAAGTATTAGCAAAACGAACACAACTTATTTTTTATACAGCTTGGGAAATAAGCCAATAGAGAACAACGAATTGCCGTTGATAAGTAATGCTTCTTTCTTATATTTATAAATTATTAATTCAACAATCCTATAATGCCAAAGAAACCACCTTCTCAAAAATTACATTTTCAAATTGATAACCTAAATAAAAGTAATAAGTTTCAAGCGCTTTTAGATTGCTCCGAAATAATGTTTGTAGAAATTGACACAAAGGGTATTGTAATACTTGTTAATAAAAAAACATGCAAAGTATTGGGATATAATGAATCCGAAATATTAGGTAAAAATTGGTTTGAAAATTTTCTCCCCGAACGAATTTTAAAAGAAATTCTTCCAATAAAAGAAAAGCTACTAACAGGAGAGGTTGAAACAGCAGAGTTTTATGAAAATCCTGTTTTAACTAAAAACAATGAAGAAAGACTTATTTATTGGCATAATACGATCATCAAAGACAATAATGGAAAAATTATAAGTCATTTAAGTTCCGGTGAAGATATTACAGAACGAAACAAAACAAAAGAATTAATTAAGGAAAATGAAGAAAAATTTCGCATTCTTGCTGATTTTACATATGACTGGGAATATTGGATTGATACAAACGATGAATTTTTATATATCTCTCCGTCTTGCCACCGAATAACTGGTTATGAACCAAAAGATTTTTATGCTGACAAATTACTTTTGAATAAAATTATTCATCCTGATGATTTAAAGTTTTTTTTGCATCATAAGCACACTCTTAACGAACAGGGATACAGAGTTCCTGTTGATTTTAGGATTATCAACCGAAACAATGAGACTCAATGGATAAGTCATGTTTGCCAGAATGTATTTGACGCCACCGGAAAACTAAGAGGAATACGTATTAGTAACAGACTCAT
>Ga0190303_1000838_pt1 | contig 12769 bp, 11 predicted proteins | sample 48700701_MG_FD_161672 | JGI IMG/M metagenome (GOLD analysis project Ga0190303, IMG submission 161672) | Hydrothermal vent sediment bacterial communities from Southern Trench, Guaymas Basin, Mexico - 4870-07-0-1_MG | ecosystem: Environmental > Aquatic > Marine > Hydrothermal vents > Sediment ...
TTGTACCATCAAACTTAACTTCGTTTGTAATATCCCACGTCATGACACTGGTTCTATCATCAGTTCCAGAAACAGTTAACAATACTTTAACAGATGATAAATCAATTCCAGACTCCATATCCTTTAATTTAAAATAAACATCAGTCTCAATAGGAACCAATCCTACATCAACATCAGTATAACCAAGCATATTAGAATTGGGAGGTAAAGCCCAATAAACTACAGGAGCTCTTGTGTCTTCACCTAAAACGCCCCAATCTACTTTAGACGCCAACTTCTCAACAGCCTTTTGTATTTCCACATCAATATTATCTAAAGACACTAAATAAATAAATTCAGGGCTAATATCATTACCGTCAACATCTTTCCCAAACGTACCTACTTCAACTACCCAAATTAAATCACCCTCTAATCTTGGATATTGCTCAAACAAACGCTCTGGAGGATCTACATCCTTAGCGTGAACTTGCCTAACCGAAGTATAAAACTTTACACTATATCCAGGATTTAATTTGTTCTCAACATAAAATGTAGCCATTAAAAAACCACCTTATGAAGAAAAATCTATTTGATTAGCAATCGTCTTAATACCCCATCTAACAATAGAATCTATAGTAGTGTACCAAGGTAATGGTTCGTTCTCAGGATCTTGTATCTCTAATTTTTGTACCTTAGTATTGGCTACCGAATAAGTATTGGATAAAGTATTACCATTATAAGTAACTAAATTAATTAAAGTTTCAGTAGATCCAGATCCAGCCAAGAAATACTCTGTATGAGTTCCATCAGTAATAACAAACGCTCTACCAATTATACCAGAACCCAAACCAGAATTTAAAGCTAACGTAGTACCCCCACTGTATCCCGAAACAGTGGTTGTTTCTCTTATCTGTATAGAAGCAATATCTAAGCTAGTAACAGGTAAATTAAATCCTAACGTCGCTGCAGCAGTAGACGATGGATTAACTTCAACAGAAGATCTGTTGGAACCAGTATAAAATTCCGAAACTCTACCAGACACTATTTTAAATCTACTATTAGCGTATTCTACAGATGCATTCATATACGACAATTTATATTCAGCATCCACACTGTCTTTTAATGCCCTTATCTTATTTTCCATATCTTCAGCAACAGCATCTCCAGACATATTAATACCGCTAGCTAACGTAATAGATCTCCACGTAGAATCACCATCTATTTTCAATTGTAACTGATTATTAGCCCCAGTAATAGTAAACTGATCAGTAGTAATTAAACCAGAACTTTTGGCCCAACCAGCTTTCATATTCATAATATAAATATCTTGAATATCCGTCCTATTAGTATTGTCGCTATACGCAGTTGTGGTACAACTAATAGTCCACTGTTCATCTCCTTCATAACCTATTGGAGTGATCTTTTTTATATCAATAACAACTGTTTTAGAATTATCAGGATAATTCTCTAAATCATAAACAGAAACATTAACTGCCATTTTTTCCTCCTATGTTTCAAAAAAGTATTTACCAGTATCTAAATAATACTTACATGCAGGGTCTGTACACAAAAACCCAACCTTAGATCCTCTAAAATGAAATCTCATCCTTCCTCCAGTCAAAGAATGATCTGTTTGATCTGAAGCTGGGACCCTAACTAAAGAATGTCTTATTTTCTTACCCTCTGGAGTATCAATATATTTTTTAACTCTATAAAAACCGTCTTGTGGGGTTCCATTCTTAGCATATTTATCCCCCCATTGCGTAGAGTATGGGCAAAGTTTCCAGCAATATCCATATTTGGTACCTTTCCACTCTGGTCTGCTGTCATAAATATCTTCCGAACTACCTGGAGACGTGTAGTGCTCAGTACCAGAAACAACGGTACAAGCATCAAAATCATAATTAACATAAACCTCATCAGCCATTAGTAACCCCTTATTTCATTGTCCTTATTATATAATTTAGCTTTATAATTAATATTAAATGGGTGTATCTTTTCATCATGATCTTTTGTATCTATCAATAAATAATCAGAATCCTGTATTTTTATAAGATTTCCAAAATCATTAATAAACCAGGACTTTTTAAAATTAACCCTATTATCACCACTATATTCCAAACCATCCCATTCAAACCTAAAAATATGAAAAGTTTTAGATGCTACAAAAAATTGATCTGTAATATCAATACTTATATTATCAACCTCATTTAATTTATACGCGCTTTTTAACACATCACCTATAAATCTAGCATTAACAACCTCAGCTTTACTTCTATTTATATATCGGATAGAATCCCAATCTAAACGTAAAATATAATTCATTTAAATCTCCTAAACCGGAATCCATAACGGACTGTGTTGAACTGATACAGACGCATTACCTATATAACCATCTAATTTTAAAATAGCTCCCGGCGTTCCAACTTCAGTAAAAATAGAAAAGTAAGCCCTATCAGCAGTACCTAACCCAGGAAACCCAGCACTTACAGAACCTGAAAATCCTTCTGCTTCTGGAGAAAGCACTTGAATTCCCATCTGCTCAGGTGTTAAATCACCACTATATTGACCCTCACTTATCCCTAATAAAACTACACTTGGAGTACTAAACCCAGTTTGACTAATCCACTGCATTCCGGCATATGTTTGCTGTCCATACCCACGAACATCAGATTTAGAATAACTATACGATGTCAAATAAAAATTACCCGAAGGTGCTTCAACAGTACTACTACAGCTAGCTGGAATAATTGTACATTCAAATTTTGCAGAACTGTCTGTACAATCACTAGACGGAGGGTAAATCTGTATCCTAGGACCTCCACCAGCATAAACTGTTATATTAACTTCTTGAGTAGCTTGTTTAATAGTATCATACGGGGTCCAACTACCTAATTCCCAAAGTCTTTGTAAATTTGGATTAATATTCCAACTAACTGAAACAACACCTGTAAAACCAGTAACTACTGTTCCAGCTCCTATAATTACCATTTAATTTAAACTCCTAAACATCTATTTTATATTTTTTACATTCAGTATACATTTTAAAATCACAATCATATCTCTTTTCACAACCAGCGCAGTACTTTCGTTTAAATACCTCAAGCCTAGCTCTAATTTGATGAGGCTCTAAATATTTATAACCGCCCATTACATCCCAAGATTTACTAACTCTCTTTCTAGATCCACAACACCCCATACTATCTTCTCGATGTCATAACAAGTGAAATTGAAAATTCCCACCAAGACGTAAACAAAATAGGTCTTGCAGATACTGCAGTTATATATCCAGTATAAGTAGCATCTCCTATAGTAATCGTACTGTAATCTTCCTGCATAGTCCCATCGTTACTAACCACAGTAAAAGAAACAGTGGCCAATCCTAACACATCATAAGAAATATTTAAAGACGCACAATCAATAAATTCAATATGATCCATATTTAAGCACCCGGAACATCGTCTTCATCAATATACTCAGGAATATGTTCCTCATTCCCAGAAAACATTATATTACCACTAGTGTCTTTATACGGAAGTCTAGTATAATTTGCCGATATAAATTCTCCTCCCCTACCTCTAAAATTATCAGTAACTAATAAATCAACATCCCTCTTTGCTTCATAAATATCTACCCTGACTTTTTCAGCCATAAAAGTTTGATAAAAAAACAAATCATTTATAGCAGGCATAGGATTACCAGCTCTCATCCTATATCTATGCTGAATTATCATCTCTTTTTCCTCCTACGGCAAATTATAAACAAAAACAAAAGAATAACTCACCTGTGAACTAAACGGTGGTGTTATTTCTAAACTAAAACTCTGCAAATAAAGCTCTATACCTGACGGTAATCTAGAACTTAAAATATTAATAGGTTCAGGTCTACCAGCTTGAAAAGCAATGGGCCGACCAGTATAAATCAAATTAAACCCATCCCTATGATATGTATCTAAATAAACAGTAGCAGGACCTGAACTAGCTGACGCACTAAAAGATTTATATTCAGAAAACGGTCCTAATTCAAATGACACATTATTAGGCATATCGCCTTCTACCCAAGCCGAACCTCCAGTTTGTGGAATAAAATAATACTTATCATCATCACAGTCATATCTGCGAACCCAATTTATACTTGCACCAACCCTAGTTGGACACTCAACACCTAACAACCTATCTTCATTAGAAGACGGGTTTGGTGGATATGGGTATGCTACCAAATTTATAGTTCCAAACGCAGGTCCAAGCAATATAACCCCATCAGAAGTAAGACGAATATCAGCCGAAGAGTTCATAGATGCTGATATAATACCATCTAACTCAATGTCAAACATTCCAGCTATATTACAATCACAAGGCATCTTCTACTCCGTTTTATAAACTCCAAAAGCTGGACCACCTCTAAACATATCACTATGATCATGTGGAACTATAGTAACAACATTACAAATAGCATAAGAACCATCAGGAGCCGTATAAGTTATCTTTTGAATACCTATTTTATTACCGTGTTGATAATACTTAGATCCATCAGGACCATCTGTTAAAGTTCCCAAATCCGAATCTTGTAAACTCCATCTACCACCCGATGGAGCACTGGGTGGTAACTTTAATTTAATTTTAGAATTTGGAGCCATAGCTACAGTCACCGACATTTTCTTCTCCTATACAACATATTCTATCTCAAATTCGAATTCTTTTTTAACATCTAGTTCATTTTCCGCTTTCTTTATTCTACTATAAGGATCTATATGAGATAAGTCTCTAGCATAAACAATACGATCATGTGGATTAGAAGCTAAATCTGGAGATTCGTTAATAATCACACTAGATCTAGATAAACTTATCTTACTATCTAATAATCTAACCTTCTTTCTTCCTTTAGTGCTATTAATTTTAACTATTTTCGCCCAAACACTTCCACTACTCCATGGAATTCTTCTACTAAACCTTTTTCCTTCTAATCTGTTTAATATGTCAGATCCAGACAAATCTAAATTTAAATATTCCGGTTTATCCCAAGAAGGGTTAACCTTTAAACTTTTTATCTCGCCGGTAAATATCTTTTTTAAATTGCCTTCTATTCCAGCATGTATTTCTATTCCTTGACCACCTAGTACATCCGAATTTGGTAACTGTATAACAGGAACTTCTATAGTAGCTGAAAAACTAGAAACAAACTGTCCACGCTGCTTATTTACATTGAATGCTAAAACATAAGGAGTTTCCACTACAAGTTGAGGAGACGAATGTATTATAACCTTAGCTCGTATTTTTTCCCTAATTATATCAGCCATCTATCCTCTATCTCCATCCTTTGGGAACATTGTTAATTTCTATAGTAACTCTATCTCCAACTTCAGGAGGCATTTGATTAAATATAGTATTAACAGCTATATAATCCCCTAAACCATTTACATGTACCACATAATGAATACCATTTCCAGCAACTTGAGTCACAACACCCTCTCTAGTAATACTTTCAACATCCATAGTCCATATAGAAGAATCAGAAAAACTGGTTCCAGAATCAATAAATTTAGATCCAGTTGTTATAGTAATTAAATAATTACTGGAATCTTGATAAGAATATGATATTGAATTTATAATACCATCTCCAAATTGCTGTCCTAACTTAGGTTCAGCCTCTGGACCCAAAATGTAAGTAACTTCAGATAACTCATCATAATTAACTAAATCATAAATATAATTAGCTATCTTACATAATGGTGAACTGTTGCTATCCAAATATGTAACTACAGATTCTTCTCCAGAAGCTTTATTAACATCTATCTCTACACCATTCAAAAACGGCAAAGTCATGCTAATACTAGGACCACTAAGAGCCTCCTGCAACCTATTACTGTCACACTCAACCAAATTCTCAAAAGTTGTTGGATCATGATCATACAAACAAGAAGTGTGATCTACAACACCATTAAACTTTCCAGCACCGCAAATAGGTGCTGGAGGATCACATTCTATTATAGGATACAATTCATATTTCATACTGTTTGCTATTTCATCAGCTCCTCCACTAGGATCATAAATAGTAATACTTGATTTATGTCTTCTTAACACAACTATTATTTTACTTATAAACATCAACGTTCCTTTAGGATAAACCCTGCTGTTAAATTGCCATGCCCAACCATACTCCCCATGATAATTGAAATAAACTATTTCTTTTGGATTATTATTTTCATCAACTTCTGTTACAACCCAGTTTGTAACCCCCATACTGTAATTAGCTAAAGGTCCAAAGTAATAATGCTCAGGAGGACAATTATAAGCAGAGCATACTTTTACCTTTTTATCTCTTATAATAAAAGATATTAATGGGTTACCGTCATCATCGATAGTCCAAACATAATCCAAATTCTCTGTAATCCTGACAGCTTCCCTATTACCAGTTAAATTTACCTGAAGGCCTCCCATAGGAAAGGCAGACCAATCTGTAATAACACAAGGCCACCCAATAACAAATACATTATCAACTGAAATAAAATCACTTTTTTCCTGTCCAGTTTCAGGATCTATATAAGTATCCAACTCAATCTTTAAAGCGTCCTGCCTAGGAAAATTAATATATGAATAATCAACATCGCATTTAGAATTAACTGAATCAAATTCAGGTTCAACATAGTGTGCCGGAAAAGTTTTATATTTATAATCCTCCAAATCTATTTCATAAGGATATAGGGTAATATCGCTAAAAATTATTTCTGTGTTTTCATCAACACCCTCTGCCTCTATTTTAGTAATCCACCCAATAATCCTTTCAAACGCCTGAACATTATACAAACTGTCCAAAGTATCTTTCCATTCTGACCTCAATATTGGTGTTCTGTACATAATAAGCGCATAACGTTTAAAAAATTCTTCATAACAAGTGTCATTAACAAGCTCGTTTAACGGATCCAGTATTGTTTTTATACGTTCACCTTTAGAATCATACTCCTCTAATAAATTATATGGCCCTCTCACATAAACTAGTGGGGGTGGGTTAAACCCAGTAATTGCAACTTGCTCAACTTTATTTATTAACCTTCTGGTAGGTATACTATATCTAACATCATACTGGCCTGGATTAAACTTTTCGGCACCAACTTCTATAAATTCTGCTTCACCATTAGCATTAACATATACTTCAACCAATCTCGGAGGATCATTGTTTAATTCTTCTAGCAAAGACATTTTTATAACAGCTATAGCATCGGCATTTTCCAAATCATATCCAGGCAATGTTCCTTTATTAAGTTGGACTGAATTGGTACTTATAGGAATATTATAAGCATTAAATATACGTACAGATAATGGTGTAGGATCCCCGTCATCAGACGGTCGTGGAACAAAAGCTATACCCCACGCTGCATTATCGCCTAATCTACTCCATTCTGTATCAGAAAAATTCATATAAGTTGGATTACCCATTAACGTACCCTCGAACGAACATCATGTAATAAACTACTTAGATTCTTAGTTTTACCGTCTACCAAATCCACTTTACCTTTCACTTCAGAAATTTGTTGTTCTGCAGTTAAAAGCCTAGTAGAATAAACACTTAAATCAGATTCAACAGAAGCTTTAACATCTTTCAAATCAGCTCTTAGACTTTCAGTCTTATCAAATACAGTTGTATAAATTTTTTGTTCTAAATAAGGCACTGTTTCATTACGCAATCTATATAACTCAGACTCATGGGCATTAATAGATCTATCCCAATCACTGCTTTTACCTTCTAATCTAGAAACTCTATTATCTAAACTAGTAGACATAGCTCCTATAGAAACGGTTACAGAAGACTTTATTTGATCCAATGAAGCTGGATCTATACTAACCACATCCTTGGATAATGATACTTCTTTGGTTTTTAAATCAACTTCTGGCAATTCAATTTCCGCAGACTCTATTCCCTTTTTAACAGCTTCTTCTATAGCCCCATAATCTATCTTATCTGCACTCTTAACTCCTCTACGCAAATTCTCAATAGCAGGAACAACACGCTCACCTTTATGTAAATAAGCTAGCTGATCTTCAGGAACATAATTTATTCCCGTTTTATATTGTGGTATATCAGCATCTTGAAGAGCTTGTTCTAATGCCTTCCTTCTATCTATTATAGCCTTAGAAGTGGTACCTAATAATCCAGTACTGGACTTTAACAATTCTTCATTACTTTGGATTACTGCACTTACCTCACTAGGTTTTTTAGTTTGAAACTTTGAATTAAACCATTCAAAAAACCTATCAACTACACCTTTAGAATCAACTTCACCACCACCAGCATATTTAAGTGCTTCTTCTAACTGCTTCTTATGGCTAACAATAGACTTAGCAGTCTCTCCAATCAACCCAGTACTAGATGCTAACAACTTTTCATCAGTCTTAATCACACCTTCAACATTTTTAGGTTTACCAGATTCAAATTTAGAATTAAACCAATCAAATAATTTATCAATAAATCCTTTATCTTTAACCTCTCCACCCTCAGCATAATAAGCACCTAATTCTTTTAACAATTGTTTAATTTCAGGAATTCTTTCCTTTCTAGCAAACATATGAGCAGCCAACTCTCTTAATAAAACATTTGTATTACCTTCCTTTAAATATCTTCTATAAATTTTAGTCATTGTATCCACAAAAACTGGTTCATTTCTACCAGCATTTATTATAGTTTGATACATATATTTTGCTAAATCTAAATCAGATTTCACATATTTGCCAAACCTTTCCCTAAAAGCGTTTACTATAGCTCTATCTAGCAAAGCATGCGACACTTCATGAGCTCCAGACAACGATGGAAACAACTGACCAGTAGACTCTCCTAAAGTCTTAACTACTATCTTACCTTTCTTAAATTTACCGCCATACACTAAATTAGGATTTAATCTTATATCCTTACTCGTTAATCCACCAGTAATCCTACTTAATCTTTCTTCCATCTCAGTCAATGTTAAATTTGACCACTCTGGAAAATTAGTAATTATAAACTTTTTAAACTCTCCTATTGACAAAGGTTTTCCAGTAGACCAAGCCTCCTCAAATTTCCTTATACCTCCTCCTATAGACTGCATAGTTACTTCTTTAAAACTTTTATCTCTAAATTCTTTGAATTTTTTTTCACCAACAGTCTTAGCTTCGCTCAAAACACTGTTAATTTTAGAAACCCACTCATTCGGTTTTTTAATAGATGCCTTACTAAACACATCTTCCAAAACTGATTTGGATATTTTTCCAGTGCTAAACATGGACTTTAATTTATTTATAACTTCTAAATCAGCCGGTTTTAATCTAGAAGCCTGTTTCTGCAATAGAGCTAATTTTTCCTCTGTAAAAATAGACTTTATTCTAGATACTGTTTCTCTACTTAACTTAGGAATTACCATCCTCTTTAACCCAGGAACTTTAGCAACTTTTTCAACTCCGAGTTTTTCTGCTGATTTCAAAACTTCAGACACTCTTTCAAACCTACCTTTAAAAGGCATTTCAAAACCACTCAACTTTTCTTCACCAATACTTTCAGCAGTCCTTAAAACCTCAGAAAGTTTTCTAAAATCAAACTTTTTAAAAGGAATCTTATTGAAAACCTTACCATACTCTTTAAACTTTCTAAATCCTAGTTTATTTATTAAAGAGGTAAATCTTTTAGGAACCTTCACATCCTCAACTAACCTACCCATCTTAGCAGTTTTAAATTTAACATCCTCAAAAACAATCTTTAATCCTTCCTTACCAACTTCAATTTTAGTTCCTAATTTACCACTCAATTCTTTATATTTTGACACAACATCTAATTCTCTTCCCTTCTCTTCAGCCTTTTTTTGTAGCTCCATTAGTTCGCCCAAAGATTTACGCAACTTATCAGATTCAGTAAATTTAGAAATAATTTTCTCAGCAGTTTTCTTACCAATTCCAGGAAGTTTAGTTAAATCTGACAACTTAATCTTTCCAGATTTCAAAGACTCAAAAATTTCTTTAGCACGAACTTTTCCTATACCTGGAATACCCATAAGCATTTCCTTATCTATAGTTCCCAACGCCCCTACAAAAGAAGCTAGTTCCTCTTTACCGATTTTAATTCCCAACCTACTGCTTAATTCCTTATATTTCGATAAAATGTCTACTTCCCTTCCTCTTTTCTCAGCCTCTCTCTGAAGCTTCATTAATTCATCCAAAGATTTACGCAACTTATCAGACTCAACAAGCTTAGAGATAATTTTTTCAGTAGTCTTTTTACCAATTCCAGGAAGTTTAGTTAAATCAGACAGTTTAATTTCTCCAGACTTCAAAGATTCGAAAATCTTCTCAACACGAGCTTTCCCTATGCCAGGAATACTCATAAGTAAATCTTTATCTATAACACCTAACCTAGAACCTCCAATCGCTTCTGTAATAACCTTAATTCCTCCCTTAGTCTTTTTGAACTTTATTAATTCAGATTCTTTAACTAATTCAATACCTTTCTTAGTACCCCTAACTAAAAATTCTGGAGAAACAGTTTCCACAGCTGTTTGTATTTTCTCAACAGTCCGCTTCCCTATCCCTGGAACTTTAGATAAATCTTTTAATGGAATACGTTTCTCTGTTAATAAATTATAAATATATTCAGCTTTTTTCTGTCCAATTCCTTTAATAGATAATAAAAACTCTTTAGAAAATTTAGGTTTCTTTTCTCTAACTAGTTTTCTAGCTGGCTCAACTAAAGGTCTTCCACCAAACTCTTTTCTAATTTTCTCTAATTTAATATTGAATTCTCTAACTTTCTCCATATCAATCAAGTCAGCTACAGCCTTTAACGGCTCCAGATCAGATATTTTCAAAAACCCCGGAGGCTTAGTTTTCAATAATCCTTTACCAAAACTCTTTTCCAAACTTTTTACCCTATCAGCAACAGCTTTATATTTTTTATAACTCTCTATAAATTCAAATTGTTTACTAATATCTTGAATTTCTTCCAAAATTGGTTTTATCTTTAAAAACTCCGGACTAGGTTCATATTTACTCAAAATATCCATTATCCTACCGACATTAATGTTTGTTACTTTTACAGCCTTACCCTTTTTCAATCCTTCAAAATAAGATTTTAACTGATCTGAAATCAAACCAGTCTCTCTTAATTTATCAGAAATTCCAGCAACTACTTTAGGCCGTATACCCTTAACTTTCTCCACAACAGGTGTAGTAACCTCTGCACCTTTCTTTTCCGCAGCTGCTAATGTCTTAGATATTCTACTAATCCATTGTTCAGGTTCTTTAACTCCCATCTTTTTCAATATTTTAAGACTTCCCCTACCAACACCAGTTCCAACTACAGAAATTGATCTTCTCAATTCTTCTAATATCTTAGCATCCTTAGCTTTTATAGCTCCCCTCTTAACAAATTCATACACTCCAGCTCTTTGCTTACTGAGGATATTCATTACTCTACCTAAATCTTTAACCGTCTCATATCCCTTAAAACCATACTTCCCAGCTTCCTTAGCTAATCCCAAAGGCCCTTTCCCTACACCAAACAACTCTCTAGCTATTTTAGCCTTAAGAGATTGAGAACCAAGAGCACCTTTAGTAATAGCAGCTTCTATAGCAAATGCTGATATAGATGAAAATACTCCATACATTTTTTTAGGATCATAAGGCAACTCAGATAAATAATCATAAATGTCTTGTTTATGCTCTTTAAAATATTTCCACATTTCTTTAGTTTGAGCCCACTTTTCCTTCGTTGTTTGTATAGGACTCTTAGCAAAAGACACAGCTCCTTTAGCTAATTCTATAGGAAACTTAACTATACCAGTAATATCTCTAGCTATCCTAGTACCAACCCCCATTAAAGTGTAACCAGCAGTCTTTAACCCCCCTTTAATTCCAAACGGCTGTTCAAAAGCTTTTTTCTCGAATAATTCTATATATTTATCGAATCCTTGTTCTTCTTTACTTACTCGTGGCTGTAACTTAGCTACTGCACGTTCTATTCGTTGCGGTTTTGTCTTAGATTTTTGTGTAACTTCGTATGGCTGAGCCTCAAGTCTATACTGCTCTCTAATAAATCTTCTAGCACTTTCAACCATTTGAGTCAACGATGGAATTTGTTCTCTAGTCGTATTTTCTAAACTTTTCTTTTCCCACTTATAAGCATACTCTCTAGTTAACTTTTCTATTTCTTCAGAAAAACGGTTTCTGACTATAGGTTCTGAAACTTTCCTCAAAGCTTTATTAATATCTAAAAATTCTTTATATTCATCAGGAACACTAATCCTACCGCTTCTAAGATACTGCTGTACTTTAAAAGCATCTCTTGTTAATTCCTCAGGTTTAGAATAATAAAACTTAGCAAATTTCAAATAATTAAGAAACTGATCTCTAGACACAGGGCCTTTTACAAATAAAGCCGAGTCGTCTCTATAAGCCTTTTCATATGACCTTTTATTACTGATCGTTTTATGTGGAACAGGTTCAAAACCATACAAAGCGTTATATTTTTTCTTCAATTCCTCCATTGCAACAACATCTGGCATAAAATATGATTTTGCTTTTTGGATATAAAGTTTCTTTAAATCGTCAACAGAATATCCAACATAACCACCAGTAGCAAATTTAGGAACTTCAGCTTTAGTATTAAGATAATCTAAAAAAGATTTCCCCAACTTACGTACCGTCGGTTCTTTTATAACATATTCTCCTCTAGTTAACCAAGCAGGTACCTTATCCTTACCAGGTTTCCCAAATACCATCCCACCTGTTTGCTTCATCAACACTTGTTGCTGTTGAGATTCTAAAAACTTGTTGAT
>Ga0190303_1000839_pt1 | contig 12768 bp, 9 predicted proteins | sample 48700701_MG_FD_161672 | JGI IMG/M metagenome (GOLD analysis project Ga0190303, IMG submission 161672) | Hydrothermal vent sediment bacterial communities from Southern Trench, Guaymas Basin, Mexico - 4870-07-0-1_MG | ecosystem: Environmental > Aquatic > Marine > Hydrothermal vents > Sediment ...
CCATGTTACATTGGTGTGGCCAGTAGGATGAGTAGAGTGTGGTAATCAATGCGTTACGTGCATTCTAGACAAGGAGTCAGGGATAGGTCGTATGTATATCAAGTTTTTACTCCAATCGCTTAAATGATGATTTATCCATCCGTACGGCCAAAGACTGCCTGACGAACAATGTTGCTGAACTCTCGGTTGAGTTAAGAAGCTGCTGAACCTGATCTGCCACTTCGTCAATATTGTCCAGTTTAGCAGCGGCATCCATCGCCCGGTCATACGCCTCTAACACATCAACACTGGTAACCTCGTAACCCCACCCCTCACACAACCAGCGAAGAGCCGCCATGGCGGAACCCAGTGCAAATTCCGGCTCCTTATCCACATAGTCTCTTGCAGCCCGGGTTAGGGTTTTTGGTTCGCAGGGACTCATGCTAACGAGTTCAAGAGCCAAATCATAAAGCTCGATGCCCTTGGCCGTCGCAAACCATTTGCCTTCCTGTCCCGGTGTCGTGGCGATCAGGTCGGTCAGAATTTCAGCTTTGTCTTTCATGGGATAGCGTTTTTCTACTGAGCGAAACCGGGCAAGATAAGAATTACCCTCTGCAGCGCTCAGACCATAACGCTGATAGGCTTCCTCATGCAGATCGGAAGAAACCAAAATCTCCTCGCAGGCCAGGTCAATGGCGGAATCTGGCTCATTCAACCCCCGGGATGCCTCAGCAAACTTCACTGCCTCCGTCTTTTTTCCCAAGGCCAGCAGCACCTCGACACCATAGCGCCGGTAGTGCCACATCGGATGCCGGTTCAACTCCAGCAAATCAAGCAATTCCTGATGCCGACCCGCTACCAGCAAGCAGGACAAACACGCCGTTGCACCATGGAAGTAGTTACCCGGATTAGGGTCTGTCCAGCATAACCGCAACGTGGAAACCAGATCATCGGCCCATTTCCCTGCAACATCCACCGAACCGCAAATCTCGCCCCAACTGTCACCCACCGGGCCGAGGTAATCGACACCATCTTCTTCCATCGCCTGCCAGAGTCGCTCAAGCCATTTATCGCGAATTTTCTTGTCCGCTGGCGCCTTGACGATAACCGGGATCAAATCATCAAGCGCCTTGTTAACGGCTGACCCCAGGTCTCCGCTGGAAGTGTCTATATGTTCCAGTGCAGGCCAGAGTTTTCCTATCAGGCGAACCGCACCTTCCGCACCAAATACTGGATCTTTCTTCGCTACCTTTTTAATCTCGGAAACTGCTTCACGAAGGCGCTGACAGGCCAACCTTGATGCCTTCCAGCTGTAAGCGCCGGATCTGAAACGAGCGGGGAATATCCATTTGTATGCTTTGTTGGTCATATAAGAATCCATAATCGATTTTTTACAGCTCTTGCACCTTAACCGGCCCTTTCAATTGCTTCGACTGTTCGACAACCCGTGAATGGTGGGTAAACAGAATAATTTGCGTCTTCTCGGCCAATTCAGCCAACGCATTCAATGCGGCTTGTGAGCGCTCGTCATCAAAGTCCACAAGTATGTCATCGACAATGAAAGGCATCGGCTCGGAGGCTTCCATATATTTTTCTAAAGAAGCGAGACGCAATGCCAGGTAGAGCTGATCTCGCGTCCCTGAACTCATACCCTCTACATACACGCGCTCTCCCCCTGGGCGAATGCCAGCAAGGACAGGTTCATCCTTTTCATTGAAGTCGGTCATGAGGCCATCGAACGACCCAAGTGTCAGTGCAGAGAAATATTCGCTGGCACGTTTAACCAGTGGCCCCTGGTTTTCCTGGCGATAACGCTCAATCTGGTCACGCAATATCTTTCCGGCCAGTTTCACGTGAATATAGCGCTCAGCGTCTGAGCGAATACTTGCGAGTGTGGCCTGGGCCTGATCAGCGAGCACCGCTGCATGATCACTGCCATCCATAAGTTCCAGTTCCTTTTCTTCGCGCCCCTTTGTCTCTGCAAGCTCAGTACGTCTGGGCTCAAGCTCATCGTTGATCTTATTATCCAACTCTTTAATTCGCCCGGGCAGGCTATCTGGATCTACCCCCTCCGCTTCAGCCTCCAGCGCTGCTATGGTTGCGCCTTCACCCGTCTCCAGAATTTCTTGCTCAACCGAATCAATTACCGACCTGATTCGGAGAAAATCCGCTGACCTGCGTTCTGCCTCCTCCAGTTGATCGTGAATTTCACATTTTGATTCTATGCACAGTGCATCCAGACGATCAGTCATGGTGTCGATTGATGCATTCGAATCCTCTATTTCCTCCTTCACCTGGTCAAGCTGCTCTTCAATCTGTTGCCGTTTTGTCTGTTTTGATCGGTTATCCGATAGCAATACATTGAGACGCATCGCGGCATCATCTGCCAGTAAACTGCCAAGTTCCGGGGCAATCGCCGCAACCACACCTTCTACTTGGCCGCAAAAAGCTTTTGCATCTTCATCAATAGCATTGGTACGTATCTGAAGTTTTTCTGTTTCGTTCTGTTTTGCGAACAGTGCTCTGACACTTTCAAGGAAATCATCCGCTTCCGAGGGTGAAGTTTTGATGCGCAGACCAAAGCTCCGCATCAATTCTTGCCATTCCGTCTGCCATGCTTCAAGTGCTTGGGTTGCCATTCGATGCTCTTCACTCAACGACTCAACATCGGCTTCCTGGTCCTTGACCTCCTTGCTCAGAGCATCGTGTTTACGTTTGGATTCATCGAGCTGCTTCACAACCATTTCGCACTCCAGCAGTACGTTTTCGATCTCTGCCGATGATGACTCCGCCCTTCCCACGCCTTTCAATTGCTGATTCATAAATTGGATATGCCTGGTACGGTTTTGCTCAACCTCGCTCATTTTCTGGCGGAGCAAATTCAAGTTTGCCACCTGAGCCCGAAGTTTCTCAAATTCATCCAGCCAGGCCCGCATCTCTCGTGGTGTACACGGAATAATCCGACAAGACGCCCATAATCCTTGCCAGTCAGCACCAAGCTGATCCTTTTCAGTACTAATTGCCTCAATCTGCTTTGCTTTCCGATCCGCTTCTTTTTGTGCGCTATTCTGTTTGGCTTGAAGGTTTGCCAATGCATGAACCCGGTCTGCTTCACGGCGCAAGCGATCGGACACGTCATCGGCACCGGCAATGTGGTTTTCGAAAACATCTGGCAATGTTCCGTCATCCTGGTAGCTACTTACCTCAGCCGACACATCCTCACCATCCACCCACTGCCGACGCAGCAACTGCCAGATCTGGTCTCGTGAGGATCTGGCATTGATGAGAGCTGCCTCCGTTGGCACCGTCCCTACACGTTCCATCTCATCAAGTCTTTGCAAGGTATTTTGTAAAGTATCGATAATTTCTTCTTTCCTTTCTTCAAGCCGATGAGATCGCTTCCCGAGTTCGTCATAGTCCTCTTCAAATCGATGGATGCCTTCCCTGTTGGGCAACCTCAATCCAGGTACATCCTCTAATTCACCTTCCCAAAGCGTAAGTCGTAAAAGATCTGCTGCGCATTTTGTCTGCAGGCTTGTGAGTTGGCTATGAGTGGTTTGGATCGATGCATCCAATTCTCCCTGCTTCCTGGAGGCAGTGATCACTCGATGTAATGCTTCCCTGGAACCCGATTCAGGGATTTCGTCACGCTCTTTGCGGGCGATCTTCAATCGCTTTTCAGTTTTACGCAGATTGGATTTTGCTTGATCCACACAGGCATTAATGACAACATTTTTGCCCCCCAACTCGACAATGGCATGCCGCCTTGCCAGTATGGGACGTAACTGTTCAATGTCCTTCAGTTCGAGATCAGGACGAATCTCTTTGAGTATGGATTCCGCATCCGTCAGCAATTGCTGCCCTTCAACAACAAGATGTGGCTGGTCTTGCAGTGCTTTTCGGTGGCCACCCAGACGCGCATGGAGATCTTCAATGCTCTCTGCCTGGTCCAAACATTCTTGGTTTGTTGATAAGCCTTCGAGCTGTTTCTGCAATCCGTCCAGACGTGGGGTTGCCTTACCAATTATGGCCTGAGCCGTCTGTAATGTATTCGCCACCGTCTGGCGACGGTCTGTAAAATCTTCGGAAAGAATGACCACATCGCCCAACAGTTCCAGTTCCTGAAAAAACTCACTGCGCCTGGCAAGTTTCGGTAAAATGCGATGGATACGTTGCAAACGGTTTACCTCAATCCTGTTACCTGCCAATTCAGATTGAATTTTCTCCAACTCATTCGTTGTCCGCCCCAAAGCACTGCGATGCTCATCCCATTCTCTGGAGGAGAGCGAGCATTTTCTAATCTCATCCCTCAGCTCCTTGTGTGACCGAATGGCCGAGTTAATCACTGGCTTTGAGCCCGCAGGAAGAAAAAGGCTCTTCGCCGTATCATCCAGTTCTGCGAGTACTGCGTGCAACGCGTGGCTACCAAGCGCTGCAGAAAAAAGTGCCTGTCCAACTTCGCCTTTCTGCTCGAGGATCTCCTGGCCTCCCTGCACCAATGCCTGGTGATCAATTCCAAAAAGCGTTTCGAAGAGTTCCGAAGTCACGCCATAAAGAAACTGCGCCAGCGCCTGCTCATCAAGTGGCTCACCCTCAGGAGTCAATAAAGTATTTTTCCGGCCTTTACGCCGGACAAATGTAAGCTCATGCCCATCGGTTGACCGTAAACAACCCTGTATACGCAACTTGTCATTGGCGTGAAGGAAATTATCAGGAGTACGCTCACCAATGCCATAAAGTAGGGATTTCAAACCGCGCAAAGCCGAGCTCTTTCCCGCCTCATTGGGGCCATAAACGATCTGCAGGCCCCTCTCGTCAAATGTCAATACTCTATCCGTAAAAGGCCCGAATGCCGCAAGATTCAATTCCTGAAGTTTCATGATCCATTCTCCGTGGACAGCAAGCGGTTAACGAGCAGCTCTTTAATATCCTCCAGGGTATCTTTGAGGAATTCTGAATTGGTTGGGTCCAAAGGATCATCGCCACCCAGCAGTTCGGCCGGAAGTTTCTGGCGCAATGTAGATATCTCTTCGGCGAGACCATCCAAAGCGGAACCATCGAGTTCCATATCGCGGATAGCGCGCAGCAGACCGCTTAATGCATCGTCACGTTCAAGAGATTCGCCAGAAGAAACCGATGGTGTCGTCTTAATCGAAACCTTCTCCAACCAGATGCCAGCACCGCCCAGCTCTGTTGCCAAGGCGCGATATTCCTGAATCCAGCGCTCCCGGTCTGCATGCAAGGTCGAATGCGCAGAGCAAGCACCTTGCAGAACCAGGCGCACAGCGGCTGGCCTACCATCGGCGTTATCCAACTCCGATTGCAGACCTTTGCGGACCTGCTCATAGATATCATCCACCGTCTCGCTGGCAGAAATATCCAGTTCACAGCGTGACCAGCGCATCACATCGAGATCACGATGTTCCACCGTCACAATCTCACCGCTATCCACCGTAACCAGGGTACAGCCCTTTGGCCCTACCTCACGGACATGTCGACCCTGGATATTGCCCGGAAATACAATCCATGGCTCTTGGCTCACCTCTTCACGTTTATGGACATGACCCAATGCCCAGTACTGGTACCCCTTGGATCGCAACCCATCCACAGAGCATGGTGCATAGGGCTCGTGACCTGGCTTACCGTCCAGGCAGGTGTGCAGCAGGCCGATATTAAATAGCTGTGAATCCCCTTGTGGATAGTCTTGTGAAATGTCATCCGTTACTGCCCGTGTTGCGAAGCCCCGCCCACAAATAGCCACATTTAGATTATCCAATACAATCCGTTCAGGCTTCCTGGTTGAAAACAGGGTGACGTTATCCGGTAAACGAAGGTGCTTGGTGATTTGGCTGGCAGCGTCATGGTTTCCAGCCACAATAAAGACGCGGATACCTGCCTCTCGCAGTCGTCCCATACGTTCTACAAAATAGAGGCCTGTGTTGTAGTCCTTCCAGTCGCCGTCATACAAATCACCAGCCAATAATACGAATGCAACTTCCTCTTCTACTGCTAATTCAATCAGATTGTCGAAGGCACGGCGCGTGGCGCTACGAATCTCTTCAACAGGAGCACCTTCGTATCGCTCCAGGCCATGCAAGGGGCTATCGAGGTGTATGTCTGCTGCGTGAATAAATTTCCACATGGTCACATCCGAAGATCATCAAGAAACTCAGAAGCGGGATCAATGCTGCTCACCAGCAAATAATCACGCGCGCGGGTACAAGCTACGTACAATAAGTGACGCTCGGTGTTGTAGACCTCTTCCAAATCCGAATCGTCAACCACTGTTTCGATCCTCTCCTGCAAGGGTATGACTTCATCGTCGCAGGCCATCACTACAACCGCACGAAATTCCAGGCCTTTAGCAAGATGCATGGTGCTAACTGAAACGGTTCCGCTGCTTAGCGCAAGGTTATCGTCGAGCACATTGAACGGAAGTTCGGCATCCTCAACCGCTTGTCGTGCGCGGCCAAGTTCTTGATCAGACCGCACAAATACGCCAATTTCGTGGGGCAACACACCCTCACTGGCTCTTTCCAGCAACCACGCACTCACTGCTTTGTGTTCATCTTCAACACTATCCAGAACAATGATGTCGGGAGCTGCGCCATTAAATACCGAAACAGTGCCGCACCGATCTTCAGTATTCCCATCCACATCAGAAACCTCCGGTCCCAGCAGGCGATCGGCCTGCATTCTGATCTGGTGTGATGTTCTGTAATTAATATGCAGCGTACGGGAGCGACCACGAATATCGACACCCAGCGATTTCCAGGAGAAAGGCTGCTGAAAAATTCGTTGCCCTAGATCACCGGCAAAAAAAAGACTGTTGGGACGTTGGCCACCAAGGGCTGCGAGAAACCGTAACTGAGCAACGCTGACATCCTGCGCTTCATCAACAACCACATACTCAAAAGGTGGATGTTTTCGCTCGCTCATTTTTGTGGATAGTTGCCCGAATAATCCAGGAAAAGTTATTAATTTAAGACTCGCGAGCTGCGCACGAACACGATCAAAAATAGACCAAAGTAGCGCTCGTTGCTGCTCCGGGAGGCGCGTTTTCCGGCCCAGGCGTTTTACATCTCTATAGGTCTCCCAGGTATCCAGCTGCCACGCGTCCACCACATCAGCCCACTCTGACGCTAAAAACTGAAGGCTGAACTTATTATTCTCTGCCTCTTCAGCGGCTTCGACCAAAAGACGCTGGATAACTTCTGAAGACGCAATACTCAGCGAACCTTTGTCAGTAACACAAAGCGATTCATAAAGTCGGCAACCGATCGCATTGATGGCCTGCACCTCAAGGCGCTCGCCAAGCCGAGGCTCACTACTGATCAATCGTTTCAGTTTGGTTCGTAATGCATTAGCCAGTGTGTCGGAAAACGTCGTCAGCAAAATTCGCGCATCGGGATGACTGAGGGCAAGAAAGACAGCCCGGTGCAACGCAACAATCGTTTTACCTGTACCGGCAGAGCCTGAAACCCGTGCCGGTCCGTTATAGTCTTTTTCCACCCACTGACGCTGTGCAGGATGAAGAAAAATAGTCCATTTTTCCCAGGGATAATCCAGCGCTCGCTCGAGCTCTTCAAGGTTGTTCATAATCCGGAAGCGGCGCTGCGCATCAGGATGCTCAAAAGGATCAACACTTGTCACTTCAGGCTGAACAATCTGCGGTATACCTCCGGTCGCCAGTTCCAACAGCGCCTCCGCTGCTTCAGCCGGCAAATGATCAACCAGATCCAGCACACTGTCTTCATCAGCCTTTCGTACATCATCCAGCCACTCCACCGGCACCCCGTAGCTCAGCAGATCGTCATCGGAAGTATGTTCAAACAGCAGGGGTTTTGGAGCAGCTGGCAGATCAGGCTGCGCATCAACTTGAGCAACACCTGTGTTTGTCACATAGACCGGAACGGCAATTTCCCTGACCATTTCCCGCACTTCCACCAGCTGTGCAGCACCAGTCTTTGGATGTGTTTCCAACTTGCGGCGCCCTGCCCACTGATAAGCTTTATCATGATGATCCACGTAACAAAGCAATAGGCTCTTGTCCGTCTTGTGTACGATCAAGCGAATATCCCGACTGACTCGAATCGACCAGAATCTCGAATCTTTTGCACGGTCGAGCTTGTGGAAGTTCATTCCAGGATTTGCAGGGTTTAGTTGTAGATCAAAGGCTGTGGTTTTTACAGACTTTTGCTCATCACCAGTGAGTTTGGCGAGGCTGTCGGTGAAGGTGTCAGCGATACGGAAATTCATAATAACTCCCCCATATTATTCTTCCAGAATTGCTTGTTGGGGATCAGCCTGCAAGCTAATGTAATCCAGCCGCCATTGCTTCATTAATGTGGACTGCTTATACGTTAGTGCCTCATCAGAAATTGCATCGACATACCGTAATTCTATCTCGTGCCACTGATCTGTATTTTCATCATATAGTTTATTTTTGAACGCGGTTTCTATTGTAGATTTAGCTTCACTGGCCGCTAAAAGTGCTGCATTTGCATCGGTGCTTGTTGAATACAGAATAACAATATCCAGGCAATAACAATCTTGAAGTTCAGTGCGAAGCACCTCTTTGCCTTCATCAACATCAAAAAAAACAGCCACAATATGGTCGCCAGTTTTTTTCATGGCATTGGCTATTTTTTGATGTAATTTATTATTCTTTAATCGGTTTTCAAATTCATCGGAAAATGCAGAACGCCGGTAACGGGAGGCCAGCCAACGTTGAAATATAACTCTAGATTCTGCCCCAAGGTGAAAATGCTTTTCTGGCTTGTATTTAACCAACTCTTTTTTACTGACACATTGTTTGTCTGTAGAAACAACTTCAGCATATTTATTCGTTTCACCTGCCAAAATAATGTGAAGAGTTCTGGGGTTTTTAGCATGAGTATGGTTACCATCAATACTTGTTTGCTCTGTGCCTAAAACCCTGCCTACCATCACCTCAACAAATGGTTCAATTGCTGCGTTCTGCGATATATCACAATCATGGCTGGCGACAATCACGACCACTTCCAAGCCCTGATCAGGATGGCTTAATTCAAGACCCTCAATAGCACTGAGTGATAACAGACTTCCCTGCCGCCACTGTGTATTTCTCGACCATTCCACCATTGCCCCGATCACCCCAAACTGTCATCCATGAACAGGCCTGAATCGGCTGCCAGGTTTTTAGGTTGTCGGTTTGCAAAGCGGCTAGCCAAATGAGCTTGCTGCTCTTTTTCCAGTAACACTTGCCTGACCAATAATGATGCTGCCTCACTAACTGAATTGCCCTTCAAAGCCAAATCAAGCAGGCTCTTCCCTCCTGCTACTTTACGTTTCATCAGCAATCCAGTCACCGCAATGCCTGACTCACTAATAATGTTGGCAGCATTGGTTAAATCTTTTAGCTTTGCAATATTTTCATCGGTAGGCTGCTCACCATTTTTCCAGTTATAAATGGCTTGACGAGAAACGCCCATAGCAATGGATAGTTTGGATATACCAAAGCCGAAAACCGTTTTTATTTGTTGCAGGCTTTGTTCAATGCTGAATTCATTTTGTAACAGCGAGCCTATATTTTGGTATTGAGCCTCCCCTTCCATCGCAATATTATTGTCCATATAGCCTGTATGCTGTACCGCAACCAAAGGAATGTCACCAGCAATGACAGCAACCCATATTATCTTGAGCGGATGACAGGCTTCACCTGTTCGTGGCTCAGCATCAAACCAGCCTTTACGAGTTTGAGATTCATAGGATGACATATCGTTGCCTTATTTCCATATCTGTAACGCGTGCTCAGTCACAACCTTTTTAAACGACGCATTAATGTCACTATGCAGCCCGGCCAGATTTTTCAGAACTTCATCAATATTCATCGGCTTGCGGGTTTCGTTATAGGCATCAGAATCAATAATGGCGTGCCGCCCCTGGAAGCTTGTGATGTTTGAAGGCAAGCTGGGAGCAAGCGGTAAAATATCTGACGGCATACCCAGCTGGCCGTCACGAATGACTACTCTGGATACTAACGTCCCATGGTCGCTTAAAGAAACGGTTTCACTTAACGAATGTACTAGCCTATCGGCAAAGTCCGAAGTACCCATCACTTCGGGAACCAGGTAATCGGAAAGCGTTTCACCATCCTGTGGTAGTACCGCATCAAAGTAACGTGTTCCCAGGCTTTCAATAAAAGCCAAGTTTAGCGACTCATTCACAATATTGAGACCTTGCTTAAAAGAATCTGAAAATGTTTCAAACGCTTCATAGGCAGTAGTCTGAAACACTAAAGAATTGCTGTCCAACACATAATTGCCAGTGCCTTCGATATTGCCAAAGATGTAACGGGACTGTGTGGAGACAGCAGGTGCTACGGCCTGCCCTCCTGCAGAAAAAGCAATTTGCTGAACCTGCTCAGGCCGGAAATCTGGAAAGTCGCATGCCCGAAACTTATCTTGAATAGTGGGCAGGTACTCGTCCATCTTCAATATTGGATTGAAACGAATCTGCGCCAAAGTGAAATACACTGGCGCATTGCTCATTTTTTTACCCATGACGCCTCCCTTTTTAAATATACAGTTTACAAATTGTGCTGGCACTTTACACTCTAGTTGACAGTTGGACCAATGTAAAGTTCGATAAAATCACTATTTATGATCAATATGGCATAAAACAAATTAAATCAATATGTTGCGACTTCCGACACCTATTAGATCAAGGCATTGCCGCAATGGCCAACGTAACAAAGCAAAAGGCTTTTATCCGAAATTGCAAAGATCACGGGCACTCATATTTTGGCCTTTATTCTTAATTGAATTACAAAAAAGCTCTATTAAACGGTGTTTTTCTTCCTGCCTAGCTGGATCTGCTACAAGACAACACTGGTAACGAAGATGGAAAAGAAAAACATATGGATTCTCGATTCCTACACCAATGCGAATCTCATGTGAGGATAGCCCACCAATATCTGGATCAAGCTGTATGCTCTGTACTCCAATCTCGTCAATATGAGTATGACAGCGTGGGTGGAATAACATGCCATCAAGAACAGTCTCAACATCTTTCTCCAACTCATTTAGTTGCTGATGTGGATAATGAGTACTACTGGAATACAGAGATGTATAACTAAAATACCTGGGATCAATATGACAGTGCCAATAATTGCCCCCCGCTGATAAATTCATCAAAGAAATAGAATATTTTTCCACAGACTCAATATTGTAGTCACATTGCATATTCAAGAATGGAATATCAAAAATATGGCTAGAGCTAAAATGCTGCTGCACCGGATCCACCCCCCAAAGTTTATGCAATGTCTTAGCATACACCCCCAACCAAGTGCTACATTCCTGATCTGAGTTTGGTTGAAAAGCAATGCGCTCAATAATATCCCACACGATTACACGCCGTTCCATTTCACTCATTGCCTGATTTTTCTTTGTATTCATACTTCGACGCTTCCGTTTATTAACAGCTTTGCGCTTCTTCTTACTCATGCCTCGCTACCCAGCCCTTCAAGATAACTAAGTACATTCTGCAACCTACGAACACCTTCCGGATCAGTTTCATCAGATATACTTTTAATAAAATTAATATCAGCCTGAATCTCTTCCGTGCTAATACCCCGCCACAGTTCATCTTCAAGCCTGTAAAATCTAAAGAATTGGCGTAGCTGGGGCCAAAAGCGGAGATAACGTTTTAGATCATCTTGCTGTATCCACCAAAGCATTTGCAGATCGCTAAAAAGATCGCGTCGATGATCGAGATTTCGAAGTTGGCTTTCTGTCCATTCACCGGTAAATTCCACGGAGTAAATACACCCCGAGTCAGGTTCCGTAAGCCGCGTCAACAATTCGATGACAGGGTTGCTATCTTCACCTCCCTCCAAAATTATCTCGTTACAGGAAAAATAAGAATACGTATTGGCCTCACCAACAAGAAAATCCCGAACAGCATCAAGGCCTTCACGGTTCTGGTAGGTGATGACAATACGATCCTGTCTTTCAATTCCGAATAGTCCTGCCCCAATTTCTTCCAGTAGACCGACAATATTCAAAACATCTTCTTCCGAAGACAATTCAATCTTCTCCCATAAGCCATTCCATGCTGGCTCCCCGTTATCATTGGTTGGAACATTTAAACCTAAAGGGCTTATACCGTGATCATGTGCCCAGTTTCGGACGGCTTCTTCCTCGAGTGTCCGTGGCGCATCTGCCTGCCATTCAATCGCCCCATCAATCAATGGATTAATAATGGCAGGCCACTGTGTAGGAGTGGCTGAATCTGGTTCGCCTTGTATAAATAGCCAATTGTGATAAACCGCATCGGTACTACCCGCTGAAATTTTTGGATCCGAAAACAAACTACCTTCAATATATTTGTCCCGCTTTACAACAGTGAAAATATCTGTGGGGAAACGACGGTAAGGTATGCTCAGAAGATCCTTGCTTACCTGGAGACAGGCAAGGGCCATTGCCTCTTGATGATTATTCTTGCCCTGCGTGCGACGAAAATAGTAAGCATTAAGAAGCCGCATTGCCTGACGAGCATTACCACCGGAATAATTGATAATTAATGGAAAGGCCTCTTGATAAACTGCGGCATAAGACCCCAGTCGCTTGCGTAACATCTGCACGAGTAAGTCACTGAGACCTTTGCACGACAACGCTACTTGTCAATGGCCATTAGTTTTGACCCCCTTTCGGCCAATAATATTGACCCCCCTGCAAGTAAGATTTTAACTACCAGATTTCTGTTTTAATCGATAACTTTCTCCTCCCAGCATAAAAATATGTGAAT
>Ga0190303_1000841_pt1 | contig 12753 bp, 12 predicted proteins | sample 48700701_MG_FD_161672 | JGI IMG/M metagenome (GOLD analysis project Ga0190303, IMG submission 161672) | Hydrothermal vent sediment bacterial communities from Southern Trench, Guaymas Basin, Mexico - 4870-07-0-1_MG | ecosystem: Environmental > Aquatic > Marine > Hydrothermal vents > Sediment ...
AATTGACTCTATAGGGAGATATGCAAATATCTTTTCTTTTGATGAAAGTAAACAGGTTTGAAATAATCTTCCCATTCTGCCGTTCCCATCACTAAAAGGATGAATAAATTCAAATTCATAATGAAAAACACAAGATTTGATAAGCATGTTTTCTTTATAGTCATTTATATACTCAAATAGGTTACTAATTAACTCGGGTACTAAATTATGAGGAGGTGCAATAAATATTACATTATCACAATCAAATACCCCTTCTTGTCTTAGTCTAAACTTTCCAGAGTCATCTACCAAACTTTCCATCATTATATTATGGTATTTTAATAAGTCATCAATACTATATGGATTAATATCTAATATATCATCATAACACTTAATTGCATTTTGGACTTCTAAAATATCTCTTTTAGGTCCAATAACCAATTTTCCATTTATAATATCTTTTACTTGATCTTTTGATAATTGATTATTTTCTATTGCTAAAGAAGAATAAATCGAGTTTATCTTATTTTTCCTTCTTAACTTAGGTTTATTATCAAGACCGCTTCCACTTGATAACTGTCCTATTAACTTCATAATACTAGATACATAATCTACCATTTTAGTTGATATTGTATAAGGTGGTTTATATGCCATATAATCACATCCTTCTTATATAACTATTATATCAAAAGAAAAAGAAAACATCAACTATCTTGTATGTTTTCTTGTATGTTTTCTTGTATGTTTTCTTGTATTATATAGGATTCATAGGTGGGTAATCTGGAAGATTATCCACCTTTTTATCTTAAACGTAACTTTCCAACATCTTCAACAAAGCTTTTCATCATTATCCATGATGTTTAACGCTTATACTTATATTCCTTTTTTTCGGTCTACTAAATAATATATTAAAAAAATTATTAGGAAAACGATAACAAATAAAACAACTGTCAGAAGAAAAAACGTGTTTTCCATACTAAAGGAAACTGTCCCCTCCTCAAAAAATATTTCAAATGAATTAAAGAAAAAAATGTCGTTTTCTTTAGAAAACAGCTTAATCAGAAATAAAGCTAATAAAAAAAACGGATATGCGAAAAAAATTACTACACTTGTTTTTAAACTACTCTTCATCATATCTTTCAATTAAATTCACCCTCTTTCCCAATGATTTTGATCTTAATATAATAAAAACTAAAATAATACCTAAGGTAATTTTAAATGATTCAAAAGTAATTTCACTTATATCAGTTAAAAAATAACTCTTAATTAAATAAAAGGAAATGATTATACACAAAAATATAAACATAATGAAAATTGCATTAATGCCGTTTTTCTTTGATAACGGGAAAAGCATTCCCAATAAAATGAATATTACCGAATATGAAACTAATGTTAAAACTCCACTCATTAAAGTCTTTATATCAAACCCAATTGCGAACATTCCTAATAAGAGATAGTATGTAATTAAAATCAATATCAGCGAAGTATATTTAAATAAGAATATAAGGAGTGTTTTTTTACTATTTAATTTGTAATGAAAAAGCATATTACTTTCAAATCCAAATGAATACATTGCAATAGGAGAAATTGAAAAGCTCAATAATATTACGATTCCACTACTCTTAAGACCAACATCAACTAAAAATAGTAATACCGTTATTAAAATTGTAACAGCTAAGGATATTAATACTTCCGTATTCCTATGTAATAACTTGAATTCTTTTATTGCATTTAATAATCCAAAATTCTTTACAGGAAAACTTTTTCCTACAAAATTAAAAGAAGATTTATCAAATTCTGTGAAAGGAAGATTTAAGTCTAAAATAATTAACAATATACTTCCCGAAGTTATTAACAAAGCTATAAGTACATCTTCCATTTTAAAATTATAAAACAGATTTGAAAAAACATTTAATATACTATCATTAAACACTAAATTATCTAAATCTAAAAGTATATAAAAATATAATAAAATGATTGTTATTAATATTATTATATTAAGTTGTTTTTGAAATTTTATATTCAATATATTTAAGAAGAATTTTATTAAAATACTAATACCGTTGAATAAAATAAAAATAAGAGCACTTTGAAATATAGTAGTTAAAAACAGTGCAATAATAAAACTAAATGTTGCACCAGATACAATAAACAAAGGTAATATAGCAATAGTAAATATCGTTATTAAAACAATCGCTACAAAACTATAATTAATCATAAGATGACAGATAGCTATAGAGCTTTTTTTCAATGGCAACCAGTTCAGTTGCCAATTAATATCATCTTCACTAGAGACTATCATCATAAAGATAGTAATCAGGATAATAACTATAAATGTTATTATATTAGATACTGAATTTAATATACTTGTGAGAACAATATTATCATTTAAAGATAACATAATCTTTAATATATCACTAAACATTTCAATTGTAGTGATACTAATTAGTATCATTAAAAACAATATGGCTAATGAATAAACAACACGTTGTACATTGTCTTTTGCTATCGAGGTAATATCACGTAATAATATTTTTAAAACATATTTAAATGCCAGATATGATTTCATCGATTTTTTTACCTCTTTCTGCATCAACAACCTTACTTAGAAAAAATTCTTCAAGATTTTTTACATGATTATCTTTAATTATTTTACGTGGATTGTCATCAACTAGTTTTTTCCCATTATATAAAATAATAACTCTTGAACATAAATTCTCTATACTTCCTAATTCATGTGATGATAAAAAGACAGCACAATCTCTAATAGCATTTTTAATAAGTTTCTTTGTAATAAGAACCGATTCAATATCTAGTCCTCTAAAGGGTTCATCCAATATTATTAAACTAGTCTTTAAGACAAACGCTGAAATCAATTGTAGTTTCTTTTTCATTCCAAATGAATAAGTTTCAATCAATCTATCTACATTACTTGTCATATCGTATAATTCTAATAATTTATCAAGCAGATGATAATTTTGGCAACTATACATAGCCATAATAAACTGAATATACTCTGTACCTGTTAATTTTGCTGGCAAAAGTAGTTCATCAGGAACATACGCTATATTCTTTCCACCATCACTCAAATATAAATTATCATCATACTTAATTTCTCCACTATACGGTATGAGTCCTAAAATACAATTAATAAGTGTTGTTTTCCCAGAACCATTAGCCCCTATTATACCAATTAATGAATCTTTTTCAATTTTTAAATCAAATCCCTTAATCACTTCATTCTTTCCATAATTTTTTTTCATATTAATTATTTGGATCATTTAAAGTCCCTCCTAAATTCCTTTATTAAATTCTTTCCATCTGAAGCAAACGGAAAAAGACTAAAGATGTGTTGAGTAAAAATAAAGGCAATTATGTTAATTTCAATTGTGAATATCCCATACCTATTGTTAGTCTTATTTATTAAAAAAATTAGAACTCCAATAATAGTACAAATTATAGGACCTAATACTATTTGTAAATAAGAATCTTGAATTTCTTTATTCCTAATAACGCCAATAGATAACATACTATTAACAATAATAAATGGCCTGTTTTGATTGTTTTTACTGTGTTTATACACATGACCAACTTCATGTATTGAAAAACTAAAAATGAGCGCTCCTAATATCAAAATAAACCCAAAAATTAAATGCAGGTTACCAACTATAAGCAACATTGTAAACAGAATAGAACTTAGTAAACTTATTCTTTTTACTAAAACCCAAGCAAATATAAAAAACATTTTAAATATTGAGAGATTATTCCCTATTACAACTGTATTGTTATAGTAATATATTCTATTTATAAACTTGCATATAATGTTTATTATAAAATTATTGGAGAAAAGTCTAATGTTAACTAAAAAAAAACGATTCAATGCTAATAAATCTTTACGTTCTAATCTAGAAATATTCTCACTATCTAAGTTTGAAACGAACTTGCAAGTATTATTAAAAGATTCTTTATCACTAAATATAATTAAGCGACAAATCTTGGACGTAAAATAAAACTTACAAAAACAGTTCAAAATTATGAAGTGCTTTTGTAAGTTTTATTAAATCATCTTTATTTGGATTACCGTTATTTAAAACTGTCATTTTATGTTCAATTATATAAAAAAGCAAAATTATACACATACAATTATAATCAAATTCATTTGTGGTTTTCATCATATTTTAGCCACCAGTATGTGTATGTACAAAAAAGTATTCTATAACTTATTCACCCATTCCATCACATTATTAAAATCTTCTACGTTCGGATGAAATCGTCTTATAAAGATAAAACTTTTACCAAAGCACGTCATATAGTTATCCTCAAGATGTAATCCTTTTTCGCTCAATAATCTATTAACTTTATCAAATCCTTTTTTAGCAGATTTCCCTCTACCAAGCCAAGTTAAAAAAAGATAAATTTTTGTATTCGTATTGATAGTATCTTTATCAATACTATTTATCCATGTCAATATATTATTATGTACTCTTCCTCCATATATTCCTGAAGATAGTATAATCATATCATAATGTAACAGGTCGCTTTTTTTTATATCTGTAACAAATTTACATTCAACATTTGCGTTGTTATGTATGTAGTTACATACTTTATATGTATTTCCGGATTTCTTTGGATAAATAATTAATTTTTTCACAACTTCATCGTCTCCCTTTTTTAATTTACAGAAATAAACTATTTCTAATAAAAAGATATATCAATCTATTACTAAATTCAATTACACTCTTTCAAGATATAAAAATAGCACAAACAACTTCCCATGTTGTTTATATTATATCATTTTGAAATAATATTATAAATGATATTATTTATATTTATTAGAATCTGCCAATATGCAAGATACATTTAATTATAAACAACAGATCATATATAATTCAAATAAAAAGAGAATGAATCCGCAAAGGCTAGTGTGATTCCTATATCAACTAAACTTATTAGGATTATATTCTCATTGTGTAAAAATAAAACAGATTTTACATTATAAAAATATCACACTTTTTTAAATTAGTTATTATTTGTCATTTTTTTAGTATGTCTTTTCTGAAAATTTCTAGATGTTTAATTATTTTTGACATAACTTAGAAAGTTATCTGATTTCCAAAATGATTTGACACAAAGATGTGTCTATGCAAGAAAGTGGACGAACTAAGTAAAACTATTCACCTTAATTAATTATACTTCATTTTTTACAGTGTTTTTGACATTGAGTACTCTTTAAGGGAATACATTCTGGAGACCCATCATAAACGACCTAAAAATACGGAGTATAGCATATTTGGTACTATTGAATATTATATAAGTATTGTAAACTCACAGAAATTATTAGATAATATTATTATATATATATTACTAAATTTGTAGTAAATGATTATATTTAATTTAAGTATAACTAAATAAAAAAGGAGTTTATAACTATGGAAAGGATTAAAAAAGGTCTTTCAAGTCGAAAAATAATGTTGATTTGGGTTTTAGGTATGGCAGGACAAATTTGTTGGAATATAGAAAACCAATGGTTTAATACTTTTATTTACGCAAATATTGCGCCAAATTCAACTATTGTTAATGTAATGGTTGGAGTAAGTGCTATTAGTACAACATTTGCAACATTCTTGTTTGGAACTATGAGTGATAGGTTAGGAACGCGTAAACCATTTATAGCTATTGGTTATATTCTATGGGGAATCTTTACTATCGTTTATGGAGCAACTATTTTCATTCCACATTCTCTTGTTAATTATGGCATGGTAGCTGCAATTTTAATTGTAATGGCAGATGCAATTATGAGCTTTTTTGGATCAATGGGAAACGATGCTGGGTTTAATGGTTGGTTGAGTGATAGTCTTGATAAAGACAATCAAGCTCAGATTGGAACTGCCTTGGCAGTTCAACCTGTACTAGGTACAATTGTTGGAACAGTATTAGGAGGAATTATTATAGTTACTTTAGGATATTTTTGGTTCTTCCTGATTATGGGTATACTTGTAATGATTATTGGGATTATTTCATTTTTCAAAGTAAAGGATGTTGCTAAATTAAAACCGTATAAAAACGGAAGCTTTTGGCATCAATTCGCAATACCTTTTAACTTTAAAAAGTTTATTTTAATGCGTGAGTTAGTTTGGCTTAATTTACTTATAACTACTTTCTTTATTGGATTTCATGTGTATTTTGTACACTTAGGAAATATCTTTATTTATAATTATGGTTTTAGTGAGGCGGAATTTGGTTATATAGAAGGAGCGGCTTTACTTTTAGGAGCTTTAATGACAATTCCAACTGGGTACTTTATTAAAAAGAACAAATCTCCTGCTATTCTTTTTGTTACATTCTTGATTAATATTTTAGGATTGTTATTGCTTTGGGTTTTAGGAAAGAGCTCAGATGGTGTAAATATATTGAGTACTGCTAATATACCATTGTTTCTTGGATTATTTCTAGTCGGAACTGGGTATATTACAACAATGCAAGTAACAATGGTTTGGGCTAAAACACTTTATCCTGATGAATCTAGAGGACAGTTTGAAGGAGTTCGAATTACGTTCTTTGTTTTATTTCCTATGATTATAGGACCTTTTATTGCAAATTTAATTATTAATCAATCAGAAATGTTATATTCACATGATTATGGTACTGGTCTAGTAATTGGCCAAGTGCCAACAGGAACATTATTTTTAGTGGGAGCTATTATTACTGCTTTAGCTTTTATTCCACTTCATTTTGTAACTCAACACTTTAATGTTAGGCATAGTGAGTAAAAGGATTATATTTAATTATATAAAAATCTTAAAGAAAGGAAAGTATAGTTAATTTAATACAAATTAATTATATAAGGGTTAATATGCAAAACGAAATAAAAAAGATACAACCCCTTTTAAATAAAAAAGGACATTTAGCAAATCCAGGTTTTGCTAAAAAGATGTACTGGAAGTATAAAAGAAAAGACATTAAAGCAAGTAAGTTTAGAATCAAAGAATGGGATTATTATTTAATTAATAATGATGATTTTGGGATTGCCTTTACAATCGCCGACAATGGCTACTTAGGATTTGTGAGTGTAGCATTACTGGATTTTAAAAATAAAAGTTATGAAATGTTCAGTAATATTAAACTTTTCCCTTTAGGAAAGTTTAATATGCCAGAGTCATCACTTGAAGGTGATGTTGTATTCAAAGATAAAAAAATTGAGTTAAAATTTATAAAAGACAGAGCTAAAAGAGTTATATCATGTGATATTGCAAATTTTAAAGATGGTAAATCTTTAAGGTGTAATATAGAACTGACGAATGAACCAGAAGAATCAATGGTTATCGCAACTCCTTTTCCCAAAAATAAGAAAGCTTTTTATTATAATCAAAAGATTAATTGTATGAGAGCTGATGGTACTGTTTATTTAGGAGAAGAATCAATTGGTTTTAGTGATGCATATGCTGTTTTAGACTGGGGCAGAGGTGTATGGACTTACGACAATGTTTGGTTTTGGGGAACAGCTTCAGGAAAAATAAATAATAAACAGTTTGGAATTAATATCGGGTATGGATTTGGTGATTTAAATAATGCAACAGAAAATATGATCTTTTATGATGGTAAATCACATAAATTTGATCAAGTTGAATTTGAAATACCCAAGACTGGTAAAAAATATGACTTTCTAAAAGAATGGAAAATTGTATCTAATGATGATCGATGTAATTTAACATTTACACCAATTTTAGACAGATTTGATAATATATCATTAATCTTACTTGTAAGTAAACAACATCAAGTCTTTGGGAAATTCAAGGGATATGTTGTATTAGATGATGGAACAAAGTTAGTAGTGAAAGATTTGCTTGGATCTGCAGAAGTAGTACATAATAGATGGTAATAAAGGAGTGATTAAAAAATGTTATCAAAAGAAATAGTACAAAACCAAAGAGAATACTTTAAAAATCAGCATACAATAAGTTATGACTTTAGAAACAATGCTTTATCTAAATTAAAAAAAGCAATTCTTAAATATGAGGGAGAGCTTACAGACGCCTTATATAATGATTTAGGTAAGAATCAAGCTGAAAGTTTTTTTGCCGAAACAGGACAAGTCTTAAAAGAATTAACATATATCCAAAAACGATTAAAAAGACTAATGAAAAACAAAAAGGTGAAATCATCAATAATTGATTTCCCTTCTAAAAGTTTCATTTCACCATATCCATATGGTGTTACTCTAATAATAAGTCCTTGGAATTACCCAGTGATGTTATCTTTGGGTCCTTTAATAGGAGCGATAGCGGCGGGTAATACTGTTATTATAAAACCGAGTGAATTTAGTGTAAACACATCAAAGGTACTTGAAAAAATGATATCTTCAACTTTTGAAGATAACTATATCAAAGTTATAAATGGAGCAGTGAAAGAAACACAAGAATTACTTAATCAAAAATTAGACTATATCTTTTTTACAGGTAGTTCTAATATCGGTAAGATTGTTATGGAAAAAGCTAGCAAACATTTAACACCTATTAGTTTAGAACTAGGTGGCAAAAGTCCAGTTATTGTTAGTGAATGTGCAAATATCAAGGTTGCTGCTAAAAGAATTGTGTTTGGTAAATTATTAAATTCTGGACAAACATGTATTGCACCTAATCATGTTTATATTCATGAATCAGTTAAAAAAGAGTTTATTGGATATCTTAAAGAATCAATTGAAGAATTCTTTGGTGATAACCCAATTGATTCGAAAGACTATGGAAAAATAATCAATGAAAAACATTATAATAGATTAATCAATCTCCTAGATGGTGAGACTATTATTTATGGTGGAAATAAAAATGATAAGCTGCAAAAAATATCACCTACTATTCTTGATGATGTTACACATAATAGTAAAGTCATGCAAGAAGAAATATTTGGTCCAATACTGCCCTTAATCACTTATAATGAGCTAAATGAAGTAATAACATATATAAATAGTAATCCAACACCACTTTCTTTATATCTCTTTACAGAAAATAATGATGTTGTTAAAAGAATCTTAAATGAATGCAATTTTGGTGGTGGGTGTATAAATGATACAATAGTACATGTAGCATCTAATTATTTACCTTTTGGCGGGGTAGGAGAAAGTGGTATAGGATCTTATCATGGTAAAGCTAGTTTTGATACATTTACACATTATAGAAGTATAATACATAAATCAACAAAACTAGATATAAAAATTAGGTATGCTCCTTATACTGAATCAAAAGAGAAAATTATACGTAAGATACTTAAATAAGACACCTAAAATATCCTTATCAAAAGGAAAAATCATAGGAATAAAATAAAAGCTTAAAAAGAAATTGACTTCAATTCTACTAAACTGAAGAGCTTGTCTTAGTGTCAAATTTACTAAAATACTCCTTCAGATGCACACGATAGAAAATATCGTTCAAATACAAATAAAAAAAAATGACACAACGACTTTGATAAGACCTGCATATCATTAGTTGTAATTACTTATAGTTCATCTCAACATAATTTTTAAAATAATACCAAGCCTATAAATGGCTTGGTATTATTCTTTAAAACAGCATTCCATGAAGAATTCGAAACCTCGCTTGCTCCTTAGAATGTTTTTTACTACATTTTTGTTTATTGTATTTTAATCATTGTCTTCTGAACAAGTAGAATATTCTATTCCAATTTGATTTAATAAGTCACGATTTAAATTATTATACTTTTGATGATATTCAAAAATATCGTAGTATTCTTCATTTGAGTAAATTATATACTGATATCTAGTCCTTGCTCCAATAGTACATGTAGAATTTCCATATTCAATTATATATCCAATCATGTTAAAAATCATATTATCAGGTACATCTCTAGCTAAAATAGAATACTCATTTGTTTCATATATTTTTTGCCATTCAATGGCACTAACGCTTACTGATTCTGTCATTACACCAAGTACATTTTCATCTTCTAAATCACCTTCAATTGGGCTTTGCACTGTTAAAAGTGGTTCAAGAACATAACTTTCGATCACCTCGAACTGACATTGTACATTTAACTGAATATCAGAATCAGTATCTGTATAGAAACCTGTAGAAAATACTAATTGGTATTCACCTATTGGAAATAGCATTCTTTCCTCGCTATAGAAGTCTCTCCAAAAATCTGCATCTTCATCATCCTCACTAAATCCGCCTACTTTTCTTAGAGGAAATACATTTACTACACCCTTTTCTAGCGTTGTTGTTTTAAGAAGTTGTAAAACTAAATTAGTAATGAATTGAACACCTTCACTTTCAACATCGAAACCAGCATAAGGCTCCCCTGAATATATATCAATAGTGTCTTCAGACCCGATATACTCTATTGTGGCCCATATGTCTATTTCTTCTGTTTCACTATAAATATCCTTTTCAGAGTAAAGTATAATCCTAAAGTTTTCATTAGATGCTTCAGCTACCTGTCGACCTTCTCTCATTATCACAGGAGCTATTTCCTCTTTTTGACACGAAGACAATGTTAAAACGAATAATAACATTAAAATTAGTAATATCTTCCTTTTCATAATCTCACTCCCTATACTATATCCATTATACTAAAATGATATATATTTTTATAGTTTTCTCCGTATGTTACAAAAAATAATATCTAAGTTGCAAAAATTATACCCCTCCTCAAATTAATGTCATAATGTTTGAAAAATTCAATTATATCAGTTGCAAAAGGCTTGATATTCTGCCTGCTCCAATATGCGTTATTTTACCTTCGTCTACAATAGTTGAGCCAGTTAATATGATTACCACCCTGTACTTCTATTATCAATGTCAAATCTAATAGTATCCCATAGCTCAAGAGTTATTTACCACTCATCTATTAATCTAGGACCATCTCCTCTTAATAAGATAGATAGTTTTGGTTTTGCCATATAATATTACTTTCTCTACTATCTTCATCATGCATAAATAATGAGCTAATTGCTAATTGACTATCTGAAGTTGTTTTACCACACCATTTAGGTACAGTAATTAGCACTCCTCCAAAGGCTTCTAATTCTTCTATCAAAACATCATCAAAATAACAGGTAAATCCTATCGTATTAAAGGAAAAGAAATCTTTCAAGACCAACAATAAAAACAGCAATAACAAAAACCTACATTTTTAATCACTAATTTTCTACATTTCTTAATTGACATTTACAATAACTTCTAATTTCATTGATTTTTGAGAATCACATTCTTCAGTTCCTACAGAATATACAATAAAAGCATCTGGACCTAATGCTTTCATAAAGCCTTCAGCCATGATGCTTCTACAGCTGATATGAATATAAAAAAATGTTGTTATTTTTCCTATATTATCTCACTTCTTTTAAAAATTATTATTACCAAACCTAGAGATTTGGTAATAATAATTTTAAGTTAATAATTCCAACAAGTGTTTTAACAAAAGTTACAAGCCAAATAATCACAACAATTGCTGTTAGAAAAAATGTATACTCTAAAATGAAACTAGAATCTGTAATTGAATAAATTACTAATGTTCCAGAAGCATATGATACAATTGGGAAAATAAAAGCCCACCATGATAAAGTAAATGGTATTTTACCTTTCCTCAAATATAAAACAGTTATAAAAATACTAAAGCCAAACGTCCATAGTCCGAATCCCCAAAGGATTATACTTAAAAGTTTTATACTGCTAGCTGATTCCAAAAATCCCAGCATAACATTAATATCAGCAAGTCCTGCTAACGCAATAGTCCCTACACCTATTGGACCTAACATAATCCAAAATGTAGGCAACATCATTGCATGAGGCATTTTATGATAGATAAACCGGTTTAAAACAACCCCAAACAGAATTATAAATAAAAACATTCCAATTCCATAAAAACTTAAATTAATGATATTAATAAAATTAGCTAATTCAAGATTAACATCAAAGTAATATTTAACTAACCCATTTCCTAAAAGCGGTACAACAACACTAGCAACTGGTGTTATAAACCATGAAAAATTAATAGTATCTGGATGAACCTCATCCATTCTAAAAATATTAAACATAACGTATACCCCTAATATTAAAGAGGATAATGTTCCAAATATCCATAAAATTAACGATAAATTAATAATTACGTTAGTAGGTAAAAACGCATTTCCCATTAGCATTAAATTTGTTCCTAATATAATACCTGAAACTGGCATAGTTACAAAAAAATTAGACATAATAGGATGTTTAATATCTTTCATAATATGCTTTGTATGCATAAACCATCTTAAAATCCAAGGAATCAAAAGCACTACAAAAATCACAACATTTATCAAAAAAAATGTTTGTCCTAAAGTTCTTAAAGCCGCATTGTTTTTTCCTAACTGATATAAAAGATTTGCAACTCCACCAGTTCCCATAGATGCAGCAAACCACGCTGGTGAAAAGTGTCTTATAATTAAAGTAATTTTATTATTCATTTTTTTTCCTCTTTACTATACAAAATATTTTTTTAATTTTTCCACACTTGGAACTTTACCAGCAAATAGTACTTTTCCATCTAATACAAGTGCAGGGGTACTCATTACTCCAAATGATACTATTTCAGCATATTCAGTAACTTTGATTATTTTTGTTTCAATATTTAGTTGCTCCAATGCAACTAAAAGATTTTTCTCTAGTCTACGACAATTTGGACAACCTGATCCCAATAATTTTATTTCCATTTTTATTTCTCCTTTTTTATGGTTTAAATGCTGAAGTGTCTTTGCAAGTTTTTGTTTCGGCTTACAATGTGACA
>Ga0190303_1000844_pt1 | contig 12743 bp, 12 predicted proteins | sample 48700701_MG_FD_161672 | JGI IMG/M metagenome (GOLD analysis project Ga0190303, IMG submission 161672) | Hydrothermal vent sediment bacterial communities from Southern Trench, Guaymas Basin, Mexico - 4870-07-0-1_MG | ecosystem: Environmental > Aquatic > Marine > Hydrothermal vents > Sediment ...
CACGAGCAGGTGCTGAAAAGACTTTCTCAAGGGGAAAAGCTGGGTACTCTGCTGGTGCCGGATATGGAGCCGCTTATGGCGCGTAAGCAGTGGCTGGCAGGTCATTTGCAGTCCCGGGGGAGGTTGGTGATTGATGATGGCGCAGTGAGGGTGCTGCTCGGTCAGGGAAAAAGTTTGTTGCCAGTGGGGGTTAAAATGGCAACAGGGCGTTTTGTTCGTGGTGATATGGTGACCTGTGAGAGCCGTGAGGGTTTAAAGGTTGCGCGAGGGCTGATCAATTATAGCGCCTCAGAGGTGGCGAAAATTCTTGGCAAAGCAAGTGATGAAATTGAGTCGACCCTTGGGTATGTCAGTGAGCCAGAACTAATTCACAGAGATAATTTGATTATGCTTTAATCGTTAGGGTGAGGTATTTGTGCGTGGGCTGTTCTGTCTGGAGAGAGCAGTATTGAATATTTTTGCGCTGAAACGAGAAAATCCTCGCCCACAGGCAAGGATTTTTTCAGTATTCTTCGGTAAAGCTTATCGGTATATTTATTTGCCGATATTTTACCGCGGGTAGCGCTTAGCTCTTTAAGGCTTTGACCTTGGTGTTTAAGCGGCTTTTCCAGCGGGAAGCTTTGTTCTTTTTGATCAGGCCCTTGCCTGCCATGTTGTCAATTTTTGGTACGGCATCGTTATATGCAGCCTGCGCTGCTTCGTAATCGCCATTTGTAATTGCAGCCAAAACTTTCTTGACATAAGTACGCACCATGCTGCGCATACCTGTGTTGTGCGCTCGGCGTTTAATAGACTGGCGGGCGCGTTTTATTGATCCGGGATTGTTTGCCACAGCTTTTTCCTTGGGTCACACATGTTCGGTTTAAATTCAGGAGGCGAACTATGCCCTGTCATTTGATGCTTGTCAACCTCCAGTCTTGTCGATTTTTAAATTGCGGGTAAAGCTGAGTTACAGCGGTTGAATAGGCCGATGGATTATATCCAGGGTTAATCGTGATGTGGTTTAAATATCTATCTATTAGTGGGGTAGGAGGCTAATTCAAATTCAGTTTTTTACTTCGTGGCTGAGGACTCACTCGGATCCCTTCAGAGGGATTATTCAGCTTCTTCATAGCAGATCGGTATATAAGTCTGACAGACTTCCAGCATGAGCCTATCTACCTGGCTCAGACCTGGGTAAACACCTTTACAGTGTGCTTGCTTCAACTGAAAAGGGTGTTTATTCTTTCCAGGGGTTAACCTTGAAAGCATATTTGGAATATTTGCCGGAATATAGCCGTGCAGATAAGCTTTCCTCACTGATTAACCTTGAAACAAACCTAAGAATTAAAAAAAACTGCAATTAGCAGGTTAACCTAATAAGAGGGTACGCACTAATGAGTACAAGTGACCAATATTACTGGCACCCTACAGAAAAGCACATCGCTGATGCCAAAATCACAGCATTCATGCAACACCTTAATATTGAAAACTACGAAGAGCTGATTAAAAAGGCTGACGCAGACCCAGGTTGGTATTTTGATCAGGTCATTAAGTATTGTGATATTCGCTTTTACAAACCCTATGATCAGATTCTTGATCTCTCCAAAGGTATCCCCTGGGCACGCTGGTGTGTGGGTGGCACGACTAACCTGACGATGAACTGTATCGACAAGCATCGTGGTACGCCGATCTATGACAAAGAGTTTCTAATCTGGGAGAAAGAAACCGGTGAAAATGGAGTGCTCACCTATCGTGAGTTTGATGCCCAAGTGTGCAAACTGGCTGCTGGGCTCAAAAAACTGGGTGTTGAAAAAGGTGATGTTGTGGGTATCTTCATGCCCAACCTTGCAGAAACGTTTGTCGCCTTTTTTGCCATTGCCAAAATAGGAGCCATTATCATGCCCCTTTTTTCCGGTTTTGGCCCCACACCACTCATTACCCGAATTCAAGATGGTGGCGCAAAAGTTATCATCACCTCAGATGGAACCTGGCGGCGTGGTTCGTCCTGCTCAATGAAACCATTACTGGATGAAGTTAAAGATAATATTCCTACGGTAGAGAGCGTCATTGTTGTTAAAAATCTGGGTGATGACCTGCCGATCGAAATGACTGAAGGCCGCGATTACTGGTGGCACGAGTTATGTGCCGACATGCCGGCTGATACTCCCACCGAAGAGATGGATGCCGAAGACCCGGTTGTGCTCTTATACACCTCTGGTACTACCGGAAAACCCAAGGGTGCCGTTTGGGCGCATGCTGGCTTTATTGCCCGTATGGCGTCAGATATGGGCTTGTGCGGCGACTTTAAAGTGGACGACCGCTTCTTCTTTATGAGTGACATGGGCTGGATGGTAGGTGCGATGTGTGCCGTCACTCCAACCATGCATGGTGGCAGCTTGCTGGTGGTCGAAGGTGCACCAGATTATCCTGAAACCGACCGTCTTTGGCGAGTGACCACCCAGTACGATGTCACATTTCTTGGCGTATCGCCCACATTGGTACGTGGCATGATGCGTTACGGTGATGATGAGATAAAAAAATATAATTTTGAAAAACTCAGGGTAACAATGTCCGGTGGAGAAGCCTGGACCGAAACACCCTGGCTCTGGTATTTCAAAAATGTATGTGACGAGAAAAAGCCGATCATTAACATGTCTGGAGGAACAGAGGTGGGTGGATCAATCGCCATTGGCACCATTATTCACCCAGAAAAACCCAGCTCATTTGCTGGCCCCTGCCCCGGTGTTAATGCTGATATTGTTGATGACAGCGGCAACAGTCTGCCCGCTGGAGAGGTGGGTGAGCTGGTTTTGCGTGGCCCCTCCATCGGTTTAACAAAAAGTCTTTGGAAAAATGATGAGCGTTATATCGAGGCCTACTGGAGCACATTGCCAAACATCTGGGTGCATGGTGATTGGGTTACCAAAGATGAAGATGGTAACTGGTACATTCTCGGTCGTTCCGATGACACCCTCAAAATTTCTGGCAAACGCACCGGCCCATCAGAGATCGAAAACCTTCTGATGGAAACCGGCCTGATCTCTGAGTCAGCCGTGGTGGGCATTCCCGATGAAGTGAAGGGCTCGACTATCGCTTGTGTCTGTGTTCCAAAACCCGGTATAGAGGGAAACAGCGAGCTCACAAAAAAACTATCAACGGCTGTTGTTGAGGGCATGGGGAGATCGTATCGACCCAAAAAGATACTCTATGTGTCCGACCTGCCCCGCACAAGAACCATGAAGATTATGCGCCGCGTTGTTAAGGCCGTTTTGACAGGGGGAAGCCCAGGAGATCTATCTTCTCTGGTTAATCCGGAGACTGTTGATGAACTTGAATCAAAGCTAAGTTAGGAGGCCTCTGGGCGGGAGCGAATTCTGCTTTCTGGTAAGGCAAGTGGTTTGCCGCAACAATAATGCCCTGGTCCTGTTGTTATAGCATCAGGATCTGATTACGGTTTTACGTTGCGGTGAATCACAAGTTATCTAAGCTTGCGAAGCTTGGCGATAGCTTTAGCGTGGCGTTGGAAATACTCTTTGCTGGCTTCTGGGGAGAGGCGGGAGTTGATGTTACAGGCGGGGCATTTGATATAGACGCTGAGCCGAGTTCCCTTAGTATTACTATCAACAGTAATTGATACCTTCGCATTCCTGCAGCCCTTCGTCATGCAGGGGCCCTTTTTAAACATGGAGGATATGCTCGTCATATACGATGCTCCTTGAGATGGTTATTCGCGTAGCCAATGGTAACTTCGTGCATTCGCATAATGTAAGTATGTGAGAGCTTTTCACGAAAGTTTTCTGTGTACTATTAAGGCTAAAATAGCAGCTCCAACCGGAACTCTAGCCTCAATCATAAAGAGATTCGGCTCTCATTTCCAATTCTTGGATGGGGTGAGTGTTTTTTTATGCGAATATGAAAAGTGGAAAACAGGGTCATGCCTGCTCCAGGTGTTGAACGAGGCGCGTTTTTACGTGATGGCACAGAACGGCAGATGAGCCACGTTATCCGTAAGGGCTAATTTGTATTCAGCCCCCCGGTTAACGTTGATTTAATCCAGAGGAGTTCTTAGAAGCACCCTGAATAATTGCTGTTAGGGCCTCTCGGTCAATAATTGCTTGATGCGGAGAGGTGAGCTGAATAACCCCCTTGCGTTTAAACTCTGCGATGATCCTGCTAGCGGTCTCGGTGGTAATTGCCAGTAGAGCACCTATATCTTCTCTGCCAGGCAGATGGCAGAGCGTTGCATCGCTGTCTTGAGCCAGGTAGATAAGTAGGTGAGCAACCCGTTGCCTGGCAAAACCGCTGCTTAATTTAGAAAGCCAGGTATCAGCATCAGCAATAACCCTTTGCCAGCGTGTGGTTAGCTGTTTGAAAAGATGAGATGAGTTTTTGTTGAGCTCTTTGATCTCGTCCACTGGAAGCCGGCAAAAAGAGGCCGACTCTAGAATAACGGCATGATGTAGATAACTTTTGTTATCCAGTGCCTCTAGCCCGACCACATCACCTTGCTTCAGAATTCGCACGATTCTGAAAGAGCCATCACTTAGATAGCTGACCAGTTTTACCAGACCCGAGCGAACTGTGTAGATCGCTTCGGGTTTGTCTCCCGAATTATAAAGCGTTTCACCTGTTGCGAGGTTTAATTCATAGATGGGGTGATGAATGAGGTCAAAATCATCTTTGGTCAGATCGGCAAATAGAACGAGGTTCCGAATGGCGCATTGCTCACATTTTGAGGCGGTGTGCCAGGCATTGTCTATTTGATCTGGTCGCATTTTCAGATTTCCTGATCTTCATTTTCTATTTTATATAGAGCCCTTTGTACGAGAGATAATTTTTGTTCCAGGTAAAGTAAAAAATGCACAGAGAGGAAGTTTACAGTTATAAATGACTGGCTGAACACATTTTTAACGCAGCATAGGATTAAAAAGACTCTCGTGCATAGATCTTGTGCCATAGAGCACAATGCCAATAATAAATTCACAGATTGATAATTGTCAGTTAATTAGGCTTCAAGGGATTCTACACTGAGCCTGTGATTAACAAAATAGGGAATTATGACGATGAAAAGAATTAAACAGTTGCTACTGGTTGTGGTTTTAGGTTTTACCTTTTTAGCAGGAACCGCCTCTGCCGAAACAAAAGGTGTTTTTATCGACCTCTCAAGTTCAGATATTTTCAAAATTCACCGAGCTTTTGCCGTGGGTACTATGCTCAGAAAGATGGAAAAAATACCGGTTACCGTGTTTATTAGTCTTGGAGTAACCCCCTATGCTAAAAAGGATTATCCCGTTGCAAAAATGTTAACACTACGCGATCAAAGTGTTCATCAACATATGGAAGACTTTATGAAAATAGGTGGGGAAATCATGGTTTGTTCAATGTGCCTGGGCGGACATGGAATGACCGTGGCTGACCTGTTGCCAGGAATGACAGTGGGGATGCCGAGTAACTTAATTGTAGCAGATGATGTTAAACTATTGAGCTACTGATTCTGTAAACGCAACTTGGGGGCAATCATCCTGTTAACGGGCTGCTTGGTTTCGGTAGCGAAAAATGTAAAAATCAGGAGAGCAAAGTATGCCTGCTTGGCAGGTTCATATGATACTTGCTCTCTGTCTTTAAATAACACCCAAGAAAACAGTGGAGAAAGATAATGAAAAAAAAGCTATTTTTGCTTATAGGTGCTGCTTTGCTCTATGCAATACCACCTTCTGTGGGAGCTGAACAAAATAATGTAGCTGAAACCTCTCGTCACATGATGAATCACCGCATGCCTGTGGTAGAAGATACGCGAATCTCCCTAAACCTACCTCCGGCAATGAAACAACATCAGCTTGCAAACATGCGCAACCATCTTGATGCCCTGCGGCGAATTATTAGTGCCATTTCCACGGAACAGTTCGAGCAGGCTTCGGAAATTGCCAGCCAGGAGCTGGGTCTTACCAAGCAGATGGAGGTTATGTGTAAACGATTTAAAAATGAATCATTCAAAGAGATCGGGCTCTCCTTTCATAAAAGCGGTGATGATCTCGCAACAGTTCTGAAGGGTGGCGACATGCAGAAATCACTACAAGCGCTGAACACCACGATGAGTCATTGTGTAAATTGTCACGCGGCTTATAAGCAGTGAATAATAGGGTCAGACCACAGAGTTTTACAAAAAAGGAGTGTGGTTCAGCTATGGGCCAAAAAATAGGCATGCCGTGCATTATTAACGAATAACATTTTCCGCCCCCTGTCATCTTGCCTGGTAAAAAAATGGAGCGACATCCATTCTGACACAGGGGGTATGCGGGATAATGAAATTAAAAATGCGGCTTAAACAATTACATCAGGCGACAAGCGGCTTGACGCCTGCCGATCGAAGCTAATAATTGTGCCACACAGTGGCTTTACTAAACTAAGGCAACAAACGCCTCGCCCACTAAGGTTTGCTCGCCATCTGCTTTACATGCTTGAATTTCACAACGAGCCAGCGTTTCACCATTTTCTTCAATCAATTCGATCACCTTGCCTGAACAGGTGATGACATCGTGCAAATTGGTGATGGCCGCAAAGCGAGTGGTGAATTTGCGTAGTTGAGACTGTGGCTGCCAAGCGGTGAGGAAACGGCCTAAATAAGCCATCGACAACATGCCTTGGGCAAATACATCGCCCATGCCCGCTTTTTTAGCAAAGTCGCTATCTATATGAATAGGGTTGTGGTCGCCAGATGCGCCAGCGAATAAGGCCAGGGTAGCGCGTGAAATGGCCGGTAGTGTCAGGGAAGGTATTTCGCTTCCTGGTTGAATGTCTGACATAGTATTTCTCCTGATAATAAGTGAAATCTAGTTACGGTAAACGATGGTTTGGCGTGCCTTACCTACTAATTCACCATCTTGATTTGTGTAACTGCTTTCGATAACAACAAACTCGAGTGCGCCGCCTTTTTTATCAAAGATATCAATAATCTTTGAAACGGAAGTGATTTTGTCGCCAGCATAAATAATACCGGGGTACTCAAACTCCTGAGACCCATGTAAAATCCGCGAAATATCCATCTCTAGCAATGAAAGTATCGGCAAGAACTCGGGTGAGCCTAATTCTACCGATACCATAAAAGTCGCTGGTGCTGGAATTGTTTTGTAACCCGCTTTGCGTGCGGCGGTTTCATCTTTATAGATTGGATTTGTTTCACCAATAACATCAGCAAAAAAGCGCAAACGGCCTTTTTCAATATCAACTGTGAAGGGGCTAAATTCATATCCAATTTTAGTTTTATCGAGCATGAGATGTTTCCCTAATAAAATTAAATACGCCCCGGTAGACGGGGCGTAAGAAAGCGATGGTTAAACCTGGAATCCTCAGTTGGACAGGCTAGAGTGTGCGTTTGTGGCGGTGCAGGGCAAGGCGCAATGACGCGGAATAGTTGTTCTATTCCAAGGAATTGCAACGCTGCACTGTGCCTCCTCAAGCGTGCAATCTGCCCTGTAGCGTGACTCACCCAGCGGATGAAGAGATAAATCGAAATTAATTGCATTAATATCAACAAGTTATTATTAGTCTGGAGCAGACAACTGAGGAATCTAGGTTAAAGGAACATGCCGCCGTTAACGTCGATGACATCACCGGTGAGAAAATCATTTTCGAAAATCATCTCAACGGTTTGAGCAATATTCTTTACTTGACCAATACGCTGTAACGGGATGGTTTTTGCTAAAGCTTCCAGTGCTGCTTCAGGCATGCTGCGTAATAGTGTGGTTTCAATAGCACCTGGTGCAATGGCCATGGAACGGATGTTATAGCGGGCTAACTCTTTTGACCAAACACGGCTCATGGACACAATGCCTGCTTTGGCTGCTGAGTAGTTTGTTTGTCCAAAGTTGCCACGGAATGCACCCGATGACATGTTTACGATGCAACCCTCTTCAACTCCTAGCTCAACCATATGGGCAGCAGCTTCACGCGCACAAAGGAAAGCACCTTTCATGTGTACATCAACCACCAGGCTGAAGTTTTCGCCAGTCATTTTTTTAACAACTTTGCCATCTTTTACTTTAATGAGAGTTGCATCACGTAAAATGCCGGCATTATTTACCAAGCCGTGAATGGCACCAAAATCGCTTACAATTTGGTTAAATGTATCTTCAACGGTTTGTTCCTCCGCAACATTACAAACATAAGCTCTCGCTTCTGAACCCGCTTCCTTAACTAATTTTACGGTTTCAGCCATTGCGTCAGCATCTAAATCTAATAGTGCCAGCTTGCCACCTTTAGCAGCGAAACTTATTGCAATTTCACGACCAATGCCACGGCCGCCACCAGTAATAGCGATAACTTTATCTTTAATATCCACAATAGACTCCTTAGTTTTAGTTAATATTTTTTTGTTGTTTAAAATAGCAACAAGTACGATTTATTGCCCTTTAGGCATGCTCTTGATTTGGGTTTGATGCATCGTCCAGTAATGATTTTTTAATTTTTTAAATTATCTGGTTGCTTGAGCATAGGAAGAATAAACACCCTTTTTGATTCAGGCAAGCCTCATATGCTACTACACCCTCTATGTCAGGATAGATGGCGCGTCATTTGATTACCCCTAACCCAAGATAGAGGGTGATTTGGATGACATATGAAGCGTTACTCGGAGGAAAGAAAGCAAGCGATCATTAAAAGAATGACCCCACCAGGCAGCACTCCAACTCCACGAGTTATCGAGGAAAGCGGAATTTCAGATTGCACGGGCTTAACTTCAAATGCCTGCACCTTCATTCACTCAACCATTTAGATCAAAAGTTACACCTGAGTCACACCCAATAAAAAGGCCCTCAACGATAAATCGCTGAAGGCCTTGTGGTATATGGTGCCCAGGGGCGGAATCGAACCACCGACACGAGGATTTTCAGTCCACTGCTCTACCGACTGAGCTACCTGGGCATTAATTCGGTATAATTTTCTGTGCTGTCCCGCACTGGGCCAGACTTTTGTCTGGGGCTACTGCTCATGCTTTTTATTAAAAAAGCGGCTGAACAATAGGGCGGCTATTAAACCGTCTGGGCTGTTTTCAGTCAAGGGTAATTTGTGTTTTATGTTTGCTTTTCAGTAGGGGGAACATAGCCCTCTGCTTTATCGTAGGCTTCACCTGAGAAAAATTTGTCCATCTGCTCATGGAGGTATTTTCGTGCTTGTGCATCCATCATATTCAGATGCCGTTCATTGATGATCATAGTCTGCTGGGTTAGCCATTCCTGCCAGGCCTGCTTGGATATGGTTTCAAAAATTATTTGACCCTTTGGGCCGGGGTAGGGGGGAGCATCCAGACCCTCCATCTCCTGTTGATATTTTTTGCAGAGTACTGTGCGTGTCATGGGGCTTCCTGTGGTCTTCGTTTGTTTTTCTATTGTACCTATGTGGTTCTGATTTACTACTGAAGCTTGTTGATAGCGAAGGAATTAATAATCAGTTTTTTTATGGGGGCCGCCATTCCAAGTTTGTTGGTTTCTGGTGGTTGTAGCCATTTCCAGCGGCCTGGCTCGGTAACCAGATGAGTGGTGATGTTCGCCTGTGCATCAACTGGTTTGATGGTCAGCTGAAAATGAGTAAAAGTATGCTTAACAGGGTTCTGCGTCCCTAGTATCTTTAGAGGTTGTTGTAGTAGCTGTTCTATTCGGTCTTTCAAGGCTTCAATATCTTCATGTTGAGGTAGGCTCCAAAGGCCTCCCCAGATACCCTGTGGGGGCCTTTTTTCCAACAGTATGGCGCCTTGAGTATTGTGGCAAACCAGGAAATAGGCATTACGCTGAGGGGTTTTTCGGTTCGGTTTTGCAGCGGGGTAGTTTTCAGTACTGCCATCGATAAAAGCATCGCAGCTGTTTTGCAGCGGGCAATCAGCACATTTTGGCTTGCTGCGGGTGCAGGTGGTAGCACCAAGATCCATTATGGCTTGGGTGTAGTGGGCCAGTCTTTTTTCTGGTGTGTGCTGTTCTGCCCGTTCCCAGAGCTGGTTGGCAATGCGGGTTTTTCCCGGCCAACCCGCGATGCGGTGGTAACGGGCCAGTACCCGCTTTACGTTGCCATCCAGGATGGGTGCGCGAATATTGAAGCTGATACTGAGTATCGCACCTGCCGTTGAACGACCAATGCCAGGAAGGGCACAAAGTTCTGTGAGGGTTGCCGGGAGTTCAGCTTTGTTCTCAGTAATTAGTTGTTGAGCAGTTTTGTGCAGGTTGCGTGCTCGTGCGTAATAACCTAACCCGGTCCAGAGGCTCAGCACCTCGTCTAGTTCAGCCCTGCCCAAGCTCTTGATGTCCGGGAATCGCCTGGTAAAGCGTAAAAAATAGGGGATTACCGTTACAACCTGAGTTTGCTGCAGCATGATCTCGGAAACCCAGACCCGGTAGGATGTGGTATTACGCTGCCATGGCAGGTTGTTGCGGCCATGTTGATCAAACCAGTTCAGCAGCGATTGACTAAATGCCTCATCTCTCACTATCGATCAAAGAACCCTTTGAGCTGGTCGCCAAACTGTTTTTGCAGCTTTCTACTCACCTTGCGTTTTATCTCCTGCTCGGCAAGTTTGGTTATGATTTTTTGCATGCCTTCGGCATCGAGGCGACAAAGGTCGGCTGGGTCATCGCTAAAAGCGCCGCGACAGCGAATCGGCCACTCAATGTCACGATAACGTTCGTTAACTCGACAGGCCATGTCCTCCAGGTCTCCATGCAGTTTTGCGGTTAGCCGATAATCAAGTTTTTCGGTCACCAGATCTGTTTTCCCAGAGCCCCTCACTTTGAGATTGTTCAGTGCCATATTAAGTGCATCACCGGAGATCACACCATTGCTAATCTGTACCCCACCCTGTAGCGTGCTAAAGGTTGTATCTGGCGACCTCTGTTGGACATTTGTTAGGACGGCCTGGTTGATCATCGCCAGCCCTTTGCAGATCACCTCGTCCAGGTTGATCTTTTTAAGCGTTCCGTTTGATACTTTAAAACCAGCATCACCCTGCAGGTTTTTGGTTAAGGTTGCCTGGGTATTGCCGTGGGTATTAATCTGAGCCTCAAGGTTCAGGACGCCCGTAACAAAATCGATATCGGCAAGCTGCTGGAGTATGGGGCCGGTTTGCACACCACTCACTTTTTTAGTAAGGCTGATCTGAGGGGGTTCTTTGCGAGCATCTACCGCACCCTTTGCGGTAAACACACCCTCATAGAGTTCGCCGGAGAGCTGCTTTAATTCAATCAGTCCCTGGTTTGCAGCCAGTTCCAGGCGCAAATTTGTGATGATGAGCCCTGATGCGGTAAGCTGCCCTAGCTGTATCTGGCTGGCTACATTCAGGTCTCGCAGTAGCGCAACCGGTAGCAGGAGAGCGTTCGGGTCGGTTGTTTCAGTGGTTAAGGTTTGTTGTGGGCCGGTTTTTTCGCTTGTTGCTTGTGCAGGGGGTAGGTAACGATCCAGATTGATGGCATCTGCTGCCAGGTTGAATACGATCTCCGGGTTTTCAAAATTATTGATGCGCAACTCGCCCTCGGCGCTGGTTTCGTCCAGCCCCAGGTTTAGCTCGGTAACCTTCAAGTGGTTTTCTGAGCCTTTGAACAGTATGTTAGCGGAGATCTTCTGCAATGCCTGCGGATCCGTGGTGCCTATGGGGGGGATGCCCAGTTCTGGCAAAAGTGCTTGCAGGCTAAAGGGTTTGAGTTGTAGCTCACCACTGAACGCCGGGTTTTTGCTGATAGCCGTTGCTACAAGTTTTCCACTGATATCAAATTGTTTGGAGCTGATTTTCAGGCGGGAGAGCTGCAGTGTGTCCTTGGCCGTTTCCATCTCAAAATCGGCTTCAATTTGCAGGGCCAGGGTCATTTCGGCCAGGTCTGGTTGAGCCAGTATTTGCGCAAACTCTGACGGGCGAAGCTCTTCCAGTTTGATTTTTGCCTGGATGGCCGGTGTTTCGTTAAGTGAAGTGATAGCTGTATCAATATGTAGTCGTGCGCTGTTGGCTTGAATCAACATATTGCTGAGTTTAAATGTTTGGGCTGAAAGGTTAGCTTTGACCTGTGTTTCAATCTGGATTACCAGTGGTGTTGCATCGGGCTGATTACGGTATTTCAGCTGGCCTTTGACAGGGAAACTGCCATTAAGGCTGGCATCTTGAATGCTCAGATTCAGCGCCTGTATCTGGTGAAATTGGCCCAGTTGTTTGTCATGGTAGGTGATGTTGGCATTTTTAATGCGGACGTTGCCAATCGTCAGAGCTGCCAGTGAGGCAGCACCTGCGGCATCGGTATCGCTGACGCTTTCTTCGCCCTTTTCCGGCTGTGCTAATTCCAGTGCGGCCCTGCCTGATTGATCGATGACCCAGTTTACTGTCAGATCTTCCAGGATCAGACCATCCATCTGCACCTCGCCTTTCAGCAGTGGCATTAATTTGGTTGAGATCTTGGCCAGTGATACTGACGCTAGCGGCCCGAGTGCCGAATTAACGCTGACCCCCTTAACCGTTACGCCCAGCCAGGGGAAAACTGACAGGGAAAGGTCATCGGAAATAACCAGGTCAAGCCCTGTCTCGGATTTGACAGCTTCTGTTATTTCTGACTTGTAGTCGTTGGGATCAAAAACGGTGGTCAGGTAGGTAATGGTGCCACCGAAAACCACCAGTATAACCAGCACTATACCCAGAATTATTTTGAACATTTTGTTCATAGGGTCGATCTCCTTTCGGTGATTTTTTTCTCAAATTTTATATAACGCTTGTCAATGAGACCTCTACGTGCAGCGCTTTT
>Ga0190303_1000850_pt1 | contig 12692 bp, 9 predicted proteins | sample 48700701_MG_FD_161672 | JGI IMG/M metagenome (GOLD analysis project Ga0190303, IMG submission 161672) | Hydrothermal vent sediment bacterial communities from Southern Trench, Guaymas Basin, Mexico - 4870-07-0-1_MG | ecosystem: Environmental > Aquatic > Marine > Hydrothermal vents > Sediment ...
ATCCCCAAACATTTCCGTGGCCCCGCGCTGATTTTCTGGGTGTTCCATGTGATCCGTGACTACGCCGCAACTATGTCTGATCGTGGCAGCTCCTACAGCGCCAAACTGCCCGAATACCTTGAGATTTGCGAAAAACTGGAGGTTGCCTCTGGCCCGTTCGACATCGTATTCGGCCACAATGATCTGATGGCGGCGAACTTTCTGGATGATGGTAAACGCCTGTGGCTGATTGACTGGGACTATGCCGGTTTCAACTCGCCACTGTTCGATCTGGGCGGGTTAGCATCGAACAATTCGCTTAGTGAAACCCAAGAAACCCACATGCTGGAACTCTACTTCGACGGTCCCATCGCTGCCGACCTTCTGTACCGCTACCACGCGATGAAATGCGCCTCGCTGTTGCGCGAATGCATGTGGAGCATGGTGTCCGAAATCACCTCGACCCTTAACATTGACTATGTCGCCTACACCGCTGAAAACCTTGACCGTTTCCAGCGCGCCTATGACACTTACAAGCAAAGCTGAGAGCCGCTATGAAAACCCTTCCCACATCTTCACGTGTCGTTATTATCGGCGGCGGTATTATCGGCTGCTCGACCGCCTATCACCTGGCCAAATTGGGGGTGGAATGTGTGCTGCTGGAACGCCAGAAGCTGACATCCGGCACCACATTTCATGCGGCGGGGCTGGTGGGGCAATTGCGCTCAAACGCCAATATCACCCAGCTGCTGGGCTACTCCGTCGATCTATACAATACCATCGAGGCCGAGACCGGCCTTGGAACGGGATGGAAGATGAACGGCGGTTTGCGGCTGGCCTGCACACAGGAACGCTGGACCGAGGTCAAGCGCCAAGCCACCACCGCGCGGTCATTCGGCTTGCAGATGGATCTACTGACCCCGAAAGAAGCACAGGATTTGTGGCCGCTGATGAATATTGATGATCTGGTCGGGGCGGCGTTCATGCCTACCGATGGTCAGGCCAACCCGTCCGACATTACCCAAGCGCTTGCCAAAGGTGCGCGCATGGCGGGGGCGCAGATATTCGAGGATTGCAAGGTCACCGATATCGAGGTCGAGGCGGGTGTGATCAAGGCGGTGATCACCGATCAGGGCCGGATTGAATGTGGCCAAGTGGTGGTATGCGCGGGCCAATGGAGCCGCAATTTCGCCGCCCGTTTCGGGGTCAACGTGCCGCTGGTGTCGATGGAGCACCAGTATATGGTAACCGAGGCGATTGCTGGTATGCCGAAAAACCTGCCTACCCTGCGCGACCCCGATCGGCTGACCTATTACAAGGAAGAAGTTGGCGGGTTGGTGATGGGCGGCTACGAGGCCAACCCGATCCCATGGGCCGTTGATGGCATTCCAAAGGGGTTTCATTACACCCTGCTTGATAGTAATTTCGACCATTTTGAACCGCTGATGGAACTGGCGCTGGGCCGCGTGCCCGCCCTTGAAACGGTAGGCATCAAGACGCTAACCAACGGGCCCGAAAGCTTCACGCCGGATGGCAATTTCATCATCGGCGAAGCGCCAGAGTTGCGCAATTTCTTTGTCGGCGCAGGCTTCAACGCCTTTGGCATCGCGGCTGGCGGCGGGGCGGGCATGGCATTGGCTGAATGGGTCGCCAAGGGCGAGCCGCCGTTTGATCTGTGGTCCGCCGACATCCGTCGCTTTGGCCGCCCACATTTTGACACCGACTGGGTGCGCACCAGAACGGTCGAGGCTTATGGCAAGCACTACACAATGGCATGGCCGTTTGAGGAACATTCCTCGGGTCGTCCCTGCCGCAAATCGCCACTATATGAGGTGCTAAAAGGGCAGGGTGCCTGTTTTGGCGAGAAACTGGGCTGGGAGCGACCAAACTGGTTTGCCGCTGACGGGGAAACGGCGCAGGATGTTTACAGTTTCGAGCGCCAGAACTGGTTTGACGCGGTGGGCCGCGAGCACAAGGCGGCGCGAGAGGCGGCGGTGATTTTCGATCAAACATCCTTCGCTAAATTTACGCTAAAAGGCTCCGACGCACTGACCGCCCTGAACTGGATTTGCGCCAACAACATCGACAAACCGGTGGGGGCGTTGACCTACACCCAGATGCTGAACTCCCATGGTGGTATCGAATGTGATCTGACCATCGCGCGTGTCGCGCAGGATGAATTCTACATCGTCACCGGCACTGGCTATGCCACCCATGATTTTGACTGGATTTCGCGCAATATCCCGGACGGGATGAACTGCCAACTGTTCGATATTACCTCGTCCAACGCGGTGTTGTCGCTGATGGGGCCAGAGGCGCGTCATATCCTGGAAAAGGTCACCCGCGCCGATGTGTCAAACGCGGGCTTCCCTTTTGGGAGCACCAAAACCATTGGCATAGCGGGCTGCCCCGTGCTGGCGCTGCGGGTCACTTATGTTGGCGAGCAGGGCTGGGAATTGCATCTGCCGGTCGAATGCGCCACCACGGTTTACACCGCCCTGATGGACGCGGGTGCCGACCACGGGCTGATCAACGCCGGTTACCGCGCCATTGAATCCTTGCGGCTTGAAAAAGGATACCGCGCTTGGGGCTCTGATATTGGTTCCGACCACACCCCGTTTGAATCCGGTCTGGGGTGGGCAGTAAAACTGCGTAAAAATACCCCGTTTATCGGGCGCGAGGCGGCGCAGACGCAAAAGGACAACGGGGTCAAAAAGATGATGGCCTGTTTTACCTGCACGCCTGACGTGGTGCTGCTGGGCCGTGAAACCATTTACCGGAACGGCGAGAGGGTCGGCTGGCTGACCTCTGGCGGGTTTGGGTATACTGTAGATAAGTCAATTGGTTACGGATATGTTCGCAATCCAGATGGCGTCACCCACGACTATATCATGGACGCAACCTATGAGCTTGAGGTTGCCACCCAACGCGTCCCTTGCATTGTGCACATGACCCCGCTGTATGATGCGAAAATGGAGCGGATCAAATCCTGACCCGCCCCTTCTTCTTGCCCTAAATACCTCCCGCGCGGAGCGCATAGAATCTCTTCCTATGCCCGCTAGTCTTGCAGCCGCGCCCGCAATACCCGCAGCATATTCTCGCCCATCACCTTGCGGATTTGCGCCTCGGACACACCCGCCCGCAACAGCGCGTCGGTGATCGCCGCTAACTCGGATGTGTCAAACGTGGTGGCGACTGACCCGTCATAATCCGACCCCAAGGAAACCGCATCTTCGCCCACCACAGCAATCGCTGCCTTGATCGACTTTGCCACCCCGTCGGGGCTGGCATCGCAGGTGACTTCGGCCCAATACCCCATGCCGATCACCCCGCCCGTGGCCGCGATTTCGCGCATCAGATCGTCGGGATAATTGCGCACGGTTTTACAATGGCTATGCACCCCCGTGTGACTAACGATCACCGGAATATCCACCATCGCCAACACATCGCGCGCCACCTGCTGGCTGGAATGGGCAATGTCGAGGATCATGCCGCGCTTGGCCACTTCACTCACCACCAGACGGCCAAAATCCGTTAGCCCGTTGTTTGCCCGACTGTGCAATGTGCCGCCCAGCTCGTTATCAAAGAAATGTTGTAGCGCGATCAGACGGTAACCAACCGCCTCCAGCCGATCCAGATTTTCGATCTTGCCTTCCAACGGATGCGCCCCCTCGATCCCCAGCAACCCGCCAACGATCTTCTCGCCAGCAGCACGCCGCTTTAGCACCTCTTCCAGATCAGAAAGCGTGCGGATAATCTTCAACGCATCCGGTGCCGCCGCCTCGAACTTGTGCAGCTTTTCAGACTGGTAAATCGCCCGCTCATGAATGCTCAACCATGTGCGCATCGGCCAGAGCTGCAAAAACGCCACCAGCTTGATGTTGTCAAACGCATCCGCATCATTGTGCTCGTAATTCAGCCCCTTGGGGCTTTTGGTCACCGCCGTGAACACCTGAATGGCCACATTGCCCTCAGCCAATCGCGGAATATCGACCTGCCCATAGGTGCCGCGCTGGTTCAGATCACGGTTCCACAGCAGGCTGTCGGCGTGCCAGTCGCCAATGACCATGCTGTCATGCAGGGTTTGGGCGGCACCCGTAACGGGGTAAGGATCATGCTCCGCCACCGCATTGCGGCCCTTTTCGGTGTAGCCGGGGATATAGATGAACACCCCGATCATAATGATGGCCGCCAATATCAGCAGCCGTCCCAGCCATTTTCCGAATGTGCGCATGATGGATCCCTTAGCGTTTTCCATTGAAAGACTACGGCGCGTGAGGGGCGATTTCCAGCCTTTCTTTATGGGCAATCGAGGTCTAGGCTTGAGGAATACGAAATGAGAAAGGTTCGTCAAATGGCCGGTGGATGGGCGCGCGATGGCGCGGTAGAAGAACAGATCGAAGCGTCATTAGCGGACGAGCTTGCCCGCATGAAAGCCCGCAAATCGCAGGTCGGCGAAAGCCTGACCCATTGCGCCGAATGTGAAGAACCAATCCCCGAGGCCCGCCGCGTGGCTATCCCCGGTGTGAAGCTGTGCATCGACTGCATGCAGGAGCGCGATGCCGGGTTTAAGGCACGGCCGGGGATTAACCGGCGAGGGAGCAAGGATAGTCAATTGCGGTGAGCTTGCTCAAGGCGGCCTTGGAACCCAGATAGTTTCTAGCTCTAAACTAGCTTAAGTTGGGTTGGGCCTTGTCGATGCTCGATTACTTTCTCTACAAAAATTGTTTTTTGCAGGCCGGTAGATCTCATTTCTTGTTCTTCTCTCACGGTGCAATGCAGAGTGTCATTGGCGCTCAAAGTTGTGTCTCCATTCAACACATCATTCAAAAAGACATGGTCTTCCATATCGGCGGTAAATGGTCTCTCTCCGCCATCCGTGAAGCGCCATTTGTAACCGTCTTTGAACTGCGAGGTGACAATTTTCAACCAAACATCTCGCCGTGAAACAACTTCTTCAGGTTCTTCTTCATCAGGTGATGGCATAATGAATGCGGGTGCATCACTTGGATTCAGCAACATTTCAGAACCATCGCAGCGACCAATGCGAAGATGTGTCAAACCCTTAATATTAAGGGCTTCATTTCCAAATTTTTGCACTGCTTCTCTCGTGTTACGATCCTCAAGAAGGCGTAGGGTCTCGGGTTCAACTAAGATAGTTGTTTGATTTATCGTTATTTCAGTTCCCTTGTCGGTCTCTTGCAACTGATCTGGCTTTTTGCCCTTTAGTATGCGAAGTACCGCAAAGAGACCTATTGCTGTTCCACCAACAATTTTTCCACTTTTCATCAATAGATCGGCCAGTTTGTCTGCTGCGACCATTCGGTCTGGGTGGGCGTTAACAACATCGAGTAAATCTGCTACCCAGCTGACATCGAGATTCAAAACTGCGTCAAAAGAACCCTTTTGCGTGGCCCGCATTTTTAAGCGCGCGTCAGCCCGATCACCATTCAACACCGAATTTGCTGATTGAACCACATTGCCTAGGGCTAGCAACGCAGGTGCAAGATCATTGACGTCAATTTCGCCATTTTCGAAAGGACTGCCTTCAAATACGACGCTAAATTCTGTGCTGCTCACGTCAATTACCTCAGTTTTTTTAAAAAACTTAGCAGCTAAGACCATGTCCGACAAGCGATGAGTTGACCACGCATTTCATCGACATTCCTCGGCGCCTCACCCCTCCATAGCCTCCAACTCGTCAATCATCCCTGAAATCATACTCAGCCCCTTGTCCCAGAACTTCGGATCAGACGCATCCAGCCCGAACGGGGCCAGCAGTTCCTTGTGGTGCTTTGATCCACCCGCCTTCAGCATATCGAAATATTTCTCCTGAAACCCTTCATCGCCTTCCTCGTAAACCGCATAGAGCGCGTTTACCAACCCGTCGCCGAACGCATAGGCGTAGACGTAGAACGGGGAGTGGACGAAGTGGGGGACGTAGGACCAGAAGGTCTCGTACCCCTCCATGAAGTTGAACACGGGGCCAAGCGATTCCGCCTGCACCGACATCCACAGCGCGTTGATGTCGTCGGGTGTCAGCTCGCCCTCGGCGCGGGCGGCGTGCAGTTTGCATTCAAAGTCGTAGAACGCGATCTGGCGCACTACGGTGTTGATCATATCCTCGACCTTGCCCGCCAGCAGCACGCGGCGTTCCTCTTTGGTCGTGGCCCCTTCCAGCAATTTGCGGAAGGTCAGCATTTCGCCAAACACGGACGCGGTTTCGGCCAAGGTCAGCGGGGTCGAGGACAAAAGTTCGCCCTGTTCTGCCGCCAAAACCTGATGCACCCCGTGGCCCAATTCATGCGCCAATGTCATCACATCGCGCGGTTTGCCAAGGTAGTTCAGCATCACATAAGGGTGCACGGTGGTCACGGTTGGGTGGGCAAAAGCACCTGGTGCTTTGCCTGGTTTCACGCCTGCATCAATCCAGCCGTCGGTGAAAAACGGTTTGGCAATCTCGGCCATGCGCGGGTCAAACGCAGCGTAAGCGTCCATCACCATTTTCTCGGCCTGATCCCAATCTACGGTCTTGGTGCTCTCCATTGGCAGCGGCGCATTGCGGTCCCAGACCTCCATGGTTTCCAGCCCTAACCACTTGGCTTTCAAGGCATAATAGCGATGCGACAGTTTCGGGTAGGCGGCCACCACAGCGTTGCGCAGCGCCTCGACCACTTCGGGCTCCACATGGTTCGATAAGTGCCGTCCGGTCTGCGGGGTTGGCATATTGCGCCATTGATCCTCGATCGCCTTTTCCTTGGCCAGAGTATTGTGCACCCGTGAAAACAGTTTGATGTTTTCGCCAAACACTTTGGATAATGCCTTGGCAGCAGCCTCGCGCATGCCTCGGTCCTGCTCGGTCAACAGGTTCAGGGTGGCCTCCATGCCCATCTGAACGCCATCCACTGTGAACATCAGCCCCGCGATGGTTTCGTCAAACAGCTTGTTCCATGCGGATGCGCCAACGCTGGATTGGTCGTGCAGGAATTTCTCCAACTCGTCCGATAACTGATACGGTTTCATCGCCCGCAGTTGTTCAAAGATCGGTTTGTAGCGAGCAAGGTCAGCGTTGCTGTCCAGCATCCCGTCCAGCGCCGCATCCTCCAACCGATTGATTTCGAGCGAATAAAACACCAAAGGCGCTGTGAAAACCGTTACCTTTTCCTGCGCGTTCTGCATAAATTGGGCACGATCCGCATCGGTGGTGTTCTGGTAATACCGCAGGCCCGCAAATGACATTAATCGTCCGCCCGTGGTGCTGATCGCCTCATAGGCTTGCACGCATTCCAGCAATCCGCCCGCATCCAGATCGGCCAGCTTGCCCTCGTATTTGGCGGCGAAATCGGCGCAAGCCGTTCCAAGCCATTCCATATCACGGGTAAATTCCGGCGCATCTTCGCCTTTGTAAAGATCGCTTAAATCCCATTCGGGCAGGTTGCCAAAATCGTCAGCGCCACTGGCATTGCTGGCGGCATCAAAAACAGGGGTGGGCATAGAAAATTGCATGGAAAACCTCATGATTGCTGGTTCCAACCACATAAGGGCGCTGGGTGGTCAGGTGCAAGGGGTTGACCTGATATTGTGTTCGGCATTTGTTGTAACGGAACTGAATGGAGGCGATGAGATGAAATTTGTGCGGTATGGCGATAGCGGGACGGAAAAACCCGGGGTTCTGGATCAGGCCGGAAATCTGCGTGATTTATCTGGCGTTTTTGAGGATTTGTCCGGCGCAGCACTTGGGCGGCTTGGCAATGTGGCACCTGAAACGCTGCCGTTGGTCGCGGGAGATGTGCGGTTTGGTCCGCCCGTATCAAATGTGGGCAAGCTGGTCTGTATCGGGCTAAATTATTATGGCCATGCGGCAGAAATGGGCATGGATATTCCGACCGAGCCGGTGATGTTCCTGAAGGCCACCAGCGCGATCAACGGCCCGAATGACCCCATTATAATGCCGCGCGGGTCGCAAAAAACCGATTGGGAGGCCGAGCTGGGCATCGTGATTGGCAGGACCGCGAAATACGTTGATGAGGCCGATGCATTGTCCCATGTGGCGGGGTATCTGGTGGTGAACGAAGTCTCGGAACGTGCCTTGCAACTGGAACATGGTGGTCAGTGGACTAAGGGCAAAAGCTGTGACACCTTCGCGCCATTAGGTCCGTGGCTGGTGACGCCGGACGAGGTGGGCGATGTGCAAAATCTGGCGCTGACGCTGTCGGTGAATGGCGATGTGATGCAGGCGGGCAATACTTCGGATATGATTTTTCCGGTGGCCAAGGTTATATCATACCTCAGCCAGATTATGACCCTGCATGCGGGTGACATTATCTCGACCGGCACGCCAGCAGGTGTTGGGGTCGGGATGAAACCACAGCGGTTTTTACGAGCGGGTGATGTGGTGGAACTGTCGATTGAAAAACTGGGTGGGCAAAGGCAAGTGGTTCGTGCGGATTAATGCGCTTTGCATTTAATGTAAGGCCCTAAGTGCCGGAATTCGCCCATTCTTAGGGTGAATTCCGGTTCAGGTTATATGCAATTTCTCTAGCGATATTGGCCAAACAGCGCTGCCATCCCGTCATACACATGTTTGCGGGTTGCGGGCTTTTCCATCAGCACCTCGTGTTCGGCACCATCCACTATTTCAAGCTGGCCGTCCGGCCATTTCCCCATCAGGTTAACCACGGCGTTTGTATCCACAATCCGCTCGTTGCTGCCCAGATAGGTGATTGTGGGCATTGTGGGCATACCCATGGCTTGTAGATTACGGGTTTCGGTCAACGCCTCGAATAGCCAGTGCATGCTGGGCCCGCCCAGCGGCAATTGCGGATGTGCTGCGGCCTGATCCTGCATATAGGCATACATATCGGGGTCGCTTGTCAGCAAATTGCCCTCAAACGGTGCGGTCACCACATAGCTGTCGGCACTGGTGCCCGGCGCGTATTTATGGCCCAGACCTATGCTGCGCGAGGCCCAGGCAATGCCGCGGGCCAGAGGGCGTATTGGTGCCGCCATCAGTATACCCCACATTGGCGCACTGAACACGGCGGCCTTTACATCCAGCCCTTCGATCAGGGATCGCAAGGCAATGCAGCCGCCCATCGAATGCGACAGCAGGTAAAACGGCTCTGGCATCTCCAGTTCCCGCGCGGCATCGACCGTCGCCTGAACATCATACTGGTAATTGGTGAAATGCATCACATGCCCCGTTGCGGGATCATCCAGCAGGCGGTCCGCCAAACCCTGACCGCGCCAATCCATGGTAATTGTGGCATAGCCGCGTGCTTGCAAATCACCGGCTGATTGGCCGTATTTTTCGATATATTCGGTGCGCCCAGGGAGCAGCAGGACCGTTCCGTTCACGCCCTTGTCCCACACCCCGATGCGAATGCGCACGCCGTCCTTGCAGGTCAGCCAATAGGCCGCTCCGCCTTCGGGGGCTTTGGCCACATCGTCATAAAGGGGGGCGTTTTCCATGATTTACGCCAGTGTCGAGGCCAGCTTCATCGCCGTGCCCATATCGCCGTCCACCTTCAGCTTGCCGGTCATAAAGGCCGCTGTCGGGTTGGTGTCGCCCTCTAGGATCGCCTGAAACACTTCGGTATCGGCGGTGAGCGTCACATCCGCGTCCTCGTCACCGGCACGCGCCCCGTCAGCATCGATCATCACCGAACCCTCGTCGCCAATCACAAACTTGGCCAACCCGTCAAACCCGCCTTCGATTTTCTCGTTCAGGGCGGCTACGGCTTTCTCAATTACATCGCTCATCGGGCTTCCTTTTCAAACTGTGAACATCGGGGGCTTATAATTCCCGACGCATGCGTTAAGCTTGACTCTGTTATGAGCATATTCAACCCCCATCACAAACATATCGTTGCGGCATTTGCGGTAACAATCATGTTTTCCCTACCTCTGGCGGCCCAAGAGGTGAATATCGACGACTTGTTCGCCGAATTACAGACGGTTCCGGCCGAAGAATCCGATAGAATCGCGAGCAAGATCATGACGATCTGGGCGGATTCGGGCTCGGCCGCAATGGATTTGCTGCTGAAACGTGGCGAAGACGCGCTGGCGGATGGCGATACCCAAGCGGCGATTGACCATCTTAGCGCCCTTGTTGACCATGCGCCGGATTTTGCCGAAGGCTATAATGCCCGCGCCGCTGCTTATTTCGAGGCGGGTTATTTCGGCCCCGCATTGGCCGACATCCGCACGGCGCTGTCGCTAAATCCGCGCCATTTCGAGGCAATGACGGGGCTGGCAGTGATACAAGAGGCGATGGATGCACCGGAGAAGGCGCTCGAAACCTATCGCGGGGTTCTGGACCTGATCCCGAATGATCAGGACGTTCTGGATGCTGTATCGCGGCTTGAAGGTGTGGCGCTTTAGGCGCAGGGCAGCAGGGTATTATGTATAGCGAACAACGGATCACAGCCGTTTTGGGGCCGACAAACACTGGCAAAACCCATTATGCGATTGAACGGATGCTGGCGCACCGCACGGGGGTGATCGGCCTGCCGCTGCGCCTGCTGGCCCGCGAGGTTTATGACAAGATCGTCGCCCTGCGCGGCGCAAACGTGGTGGCGCTGGTCACCGGCGAAGAACGTCTGGTGCCGCCGCGCACCAAATACTGGGTCTGCACCGTCGAGGCGATGCCCGAAGGTCTGGGCGCGGATTTTCTGGCGATTGACGAAATCCAGCTGTGCGCGGACCCTGAACGGGGCCATGTGTTCACTGATCGTCTGCTGCATGCGCGTGGAGGGCAGGAAACCTTGTTTCTGGGCGCTGACACCATGCGCAGCGCCATTGCCGAGCTGGTGCCAAAGGCGCAGTTTGTACGGCGCGACCGCCTTAGCGAGTTGGTCTACGCAGGTTCCAAAAAGATAAGCAGGATGCCCGGGCGCAGTGCAATTGTCGGGTTTTCGGTTGATAATGTATATGCCATCGCCGAATTGCTGCGCCGTCAAAAGGGCGGGGCGGCGGTGGTTATGGGGGCGCTTTCGCCGCGCACCCGCAATGCGCAGGTCGAAATGTATCAAAACGGCGAGGTGGACTATCTGGTGGCCACCGATGCCATCGGAATGGGCCTGAACCTTGATATAAACCACGTCGCGTTTTCGTCCCTGACTAAGTTTGACGGGCGGCGAATGCGCCATTTGCAGCCCAATGAACTGGCCCAGATCGCGGGCCGTGCGGGCCGGTATATGCAACACGGCAGTTTCGGGGTGACGGGCGAGGCACCCTTGATGGACGACGGTGTGGTGGACGCGATCACCAACCACCGGTTTGCGCCGATTAAAAAGCTGCAATGGCGCAATACCGAACTGGAATTTGGCAACACAACACGGCTGATTTCATCGCTCGAATCCCCCACGGATGACGATTGGTTGACCCGTGTGCGCGAGGCAGACGACCTGATGGCGCTCAAATCCTTGTCATCGCGTGATGAAATCACCAGCCATCTGGGCGGCCCACAAGACGTGAAACGGCTGTGGGATGTCTGCCGCGTGCCGGATTTTCGCGGTATCAGCCACGCCGAGCATGCCGCCCTTTTGGAACAGGTTTTCGTTTATTTACAACAGTATAACCGTATTCCTGATGATTGGCTGGCACGGCAAGTCAAACGGGTGGATCGCGCTGATGGCGACATTGATGCGCTCTCGAAACGGTTGGCGTTTATCCGCACATGGACCTATATCGCCCAGCGAAAGGGCTGGGTTGATGACGAAACCCATTGGCGCGGGGCGACTCGCGCTGTAGAAGACCGCCTATCGGACGCGCTGCATGCGCGACTGACCCAAAGATTTGTTGATCGGCGCACATCCGTTTTGCTGCGCCGGTTGAAGCAGAAGGAGGGCCTCGTGGCCGACGTGAATGACAAAGGTGAAGTGACGGTTGAGGGAGAACTCATTGGCCGTCTGGAAGGGTTCCGCTTTACGCAGGACAAAACTGCAAACGCGGACGAGGCTAAAACCCTGCGCGCCGCCAGTGTCGCGGCATTGGTGCCGCAATTCCATCTGCTGGCGGACCGGTTTTATAATTCGCCCGATACCGAGATTGATTTCACCGAACAAGGTGGCTTGATGTGGGGGACGAATGCGGTTGGCAAACTGGTTGCTGGCGATGATGCGCTAAAGCCCCAAGTCGTGGCATTCGTTGATGACGAGGCCGGTGCCGATGTGATGACCAAAGTGCAGCGCCGTTTGCAGCATTTCATTGATCGCAAGGTCGCCACCCTGTTCGAGCCGCTTTTGGCGTTGTCCAAGGATGAAACCCTGACGCCAATGGCGCGTGGCTTTGCCTTTCGCATGGTTGAGGGCTTTGGCGTGGTGCCACGATCCGCTGTGGTGGCCGAGGTCAAGGATCTGGATCAGGACGCCCGCGCTACCTTGCGCAAACACGGCATTCGTTTTGGCCAGTTCACCATTTTCATGCCGCTGCTGCTAAAACCCGCCGCAACGCGTCTGCGTCTGGTGCTGTGGTCACTGGCTGGCAAACTGGATGAATTCCCCGAAAGCCCACCACCCGGTCTGGTGACAATCCCGACCGAAAAAGACGCGCCTGCGGGATGGGATACCATGTCGGGTTACCGCGCTGCGGGTAGCCGCGCGATCCGGATCGATATGCTGGAACGTCTGGCCGATATGCTTCGCAACGAAAACAGCCGCAGCGGGTTTGAAGCCAACCCCGATATGCTGTCGATCACCGGCATGACGCTG
>Ga0190303_1000851_pt1 | contig 12685 bp, 12 predicted proteins | sample 48700701_MG_FD_161672 | JGI IMG/M metagenome (GOLD analysis project Ga0190303, IMG submission 161672) | Hydrothermal vent sediment bacterial communities from Southern Trench, Guaymas Basin, Mexico - 4870-07-0-1_MG | ecosystem: Environmental > Aquatic > Marine > Hydrothermal vents > Sediment ...
TTTAAATTATAATATAAGAATGATGTTAAATACAGGAGTAGCTGGTGGATTAAATCCAGTAAAAACTGGAGATATAATTCTAGCTGAAGGAATATCTTATTTTGATGTTTCTTTAACAGACATAGATGATGTTCCTTATGGAAAAATGGGTGATGACCCTTTAGTTGTAAAAATAGACGAATTTTTATTAGAAAAAGGTAAGGAAATTTGTCAAAAATTAGGGTATAAATGTACAGTAGGAAACCTTGTTTCAGGAGATAAATTTTTAACCAGAAAAAAAGAATTAAGAAAAATAATGCGCAATGTTGATAACATTCTTGGAGTAGAAATGGAGGGAATGGCAATTGCTTTAACTGCGTATAAGTTTAATATACCTTTTATTTCAATACGTGGAATATCTGATATTTTAGATACAGCTAAACAAAGTAAGACATATAAAGACATTTCTCAAGAAGTTGCAGATAAAACAACACATTTCGTTTTCCAATTTCTAGAGGGATTAAATGAATAAAATTATACTTGATAATAAGCTTCTTTATTATCAAGTTTTTTACAAAAAAATTAAACATATTTATTTAAGAGTAAAACCTAATAAGGTTATATACATTACCTGTCCTATTAAGACGTCTATAAATAGTATAGAAATATTTATTTTGCAAAATAAGACTAAGGTATTGAAATATATTTCTTTACTTGAAGAAAAGAAACCATTATATTCTAAAGATGAAATGTATATATTTGGAATTAAATTTAAAATAAAGTATCTATTAAGCCAAAAGAAAAATGCATATCATTTAGAACGAAATATAATTTATATTTCATTTAGAAAAAATGAATTCAATAACGAGTATATAGAAAAAATATATTCTGATATTCTTTATAATAAAATTGAGGATTTATTACCTCAAATAAAACCGTTATTTGACTTTAGTATAGATAATGTAATATATAAAACACAGCTAATGAGAAGCTGTTTTGGAAGTTGTATTCCAACTAAACGAATAATTAAATTAAATACTATATTAACTCGGTTTGAAGACAAATATTTAAAAACAATCTTAATTCATGAACTTATACATTTAAAAGTGCATAACCACCAAGATGAGTTTTATAATTATATAGACAAAATGGTCCCAAAATATAAAACAATTAAAAAACAATTACAAGATTTAACTAGAAAGTATGTGATTTAATGCCATTTCTACCAATAACTAGAAAAGAAATGTTAGATATGAATATCGAACAACCAGACTTTGTTTTTGTAAGTGGTGATGCCTATTGCGATCATCCTTCCTTTGGCATAGCGATAATTTCTAGAATATTGGAGCGACATGGTTTTAGTGTGTGTATTTTAAGCCAACCAGATGTTACAAAACCTAAAGAATTTTTAGAATTTGGTATTCCAAAACTAGGTTGGCTAATCAGTTCTGGCAATATTGATTCTATGGTTAATCACTACACTGTCAGTAAAAGACATAGAAGAAAGGATTATTATACACCAGGAGGCGTTATGGGTAAACGTCCAGATAGAGCGGTTATTAAATATTCTAATACTGTTAGAAAGGTAGACCCTTCTGGCAATATCATCCTAGGAGGAATTGAAAGTTCACTTAGACGGTTGGGACATTATGATTATTGGAGTGATTCAGTAAGGGAAAGTATTTTACTCGAATCAAACGCAGATATTTTAGTTTATGGTATGGGAGAGTTATCTATTATTGAAATAGCTGAAGCACTGAAATCAAGATTACCTTTGGAATACCTTACCTACGTTTTAGGTACAGTAGTTAAAACAAAAGATAAAAACTTTATTCCTTATAACGCTATATATTTACCTGAATTCAAACAAATAATTCATAATAAAATAGCTTATGCTAAATCTTTTATGATTCAGTATAATAATACAGATTCAATTTTAGCCAAACCTTTAGTTGAAAAATATAATGACATATTTGTTATTCAAAACCCTCCACAACGGCCATTGAAACAAGAAGAGATGGATGAAGTATATAACTTGCCTTTTATGAGAGAAGCGCATCCTTTGCTTGAGAAAAAAGGTCATATTTATGCGATGGATGAAGTAAAGTTTTCCATTGTCGCTAACAGAGGATGTTTTGGAGGTTGTAGTTTTTGCGCTTTGACTACCCATCAAGGACGTGTTATACAATCCCGTTCAAAAGAATCAATTGTTAAAGAAGCCAAACAGATAATTTCTAGCAGTGATTTTAAGGGATATATTCATGATGTAGGAGGGCCCACTGCTAATTTCTATAAGATAGCTTGTCAGAAACAAGTAAAATATGGTGTATGCGTTAACAAAGCTTGTATAGGATATAAACCTTGTAATAATTTAGAAGTGTCACATAAAGAATATTTAGATGTATTGAGAACATTAAGAAATCTAGATAAAGTTAAAAAAGTCTTTATTCGTTCTGGAATACGTTATGATTATTTGATGTATGATAAAAGTCCTGAATTTTTTGAAGATTTAGTTAAATATCATATTTCTGGACAATTAAAAGTAGCCCCAGAACATGTAAGTCCTAATGTTTTAAAAGTTATGGGAAAACCAAGAAGAGAATTATATGATAAATTTGTAAAGCGCTATTATGAATTAAATATAAAATTTAACAAAAATCAATTTTTAGTTCCATATTTAATGAGTTCACATCCTGGTTCTACATTAAAAGATGCGATTATTTTAGCTGAATATGTAAGAGAAATGAATTATAATCCGAGACAGGTTCAGGATTTTTATCCTACCCCATTAACATTAGCAACAACTATGTATTATACAGAATTAGACCCGAGAACAATGGAACCTATATATGTAGCTAAAACAAAACATGAAAAAGCAATTCAAAGAGCATTGATTCAATATCGTAATCCTAAAAATTACTATTTGGTTCATGAAGCGTTGATCAAAGAAAAACGAACGGATTTAATTGGTTATAAGAAGCATTGTTTAATAAAACCATTAAAAACTAAAAAATAAAAATGATAAAAATAAAATAATATAAAGATATTATTATAGTTTACATTAACAGTTTAATATTATAAAAACATAAAGCCGTAATATTATCATAAAAATAACATTTATAATACTTGATAAAGATGTTATAATATAACCATTATGAATGTTACATATAGCTGTTTTTTAAGACTATATATTTAAATATATATATATAGTAAATTAAATTCACTTTCAAAAAATAGACAAATGTAACATTTTTAGGTATAATTATATTAATATTTGGAGATGGAATATGCTTGAATTATTTTTTAAAAGAAAATATTTTTACCCTGATGATTATAAAAAAACAGTCTATGATATTAACTTTAAAAATCTTTTAGAAGATAATATCCGAATTATCATGTTAGATTTAGACAATACATTAATACCATATGATGAAGAAGATCCTACAAAGAAAATTTATTCATTGTTTAGAGATTTAAAGCAACTTGGTTTCGATGTATATATAATTTCTAATAATCAAAAGGGTAGAGTAAAATCATTCGCAAGACAGGTTGGAGTAAGATATGTATATAGTGCAAGGAAACCTTTTAGATTAGGGTTTAAGCGCGCAATTCGTTATGCTAATTATCCAAACCCGAACACTGTATGTTTAATTGGAGACCAATTTATGACAGATGTTTTAGGTGGAAAACGTATGAAATTTAAAGTTATTGTTGTGGATACTTTAAAAAGACGAGGAGAGAAATGGTTTACCAAATTTAGTAAATATTTAGAAAAGAGGATACTTGATAGACTACGGAGAACAGATCCGGATTTCTATTTCAGAATGAAGCTTGACGAGAAGAGGTAGAAGATGAAAGAAATTTATTGCAAGGGTTGCGGAGCGTTGATACAGACAACGGATAAAACAAAACCTGGTTACATTAGTGAAAGCATGTTAGAATCTTTTAAACCAAATAACATGATTTGTCAAAGATGTTTTAGAATTCGACATTATAATGAGGTGTACCCATATACCGTATCAAATACCGATTATTTAAAAGTAATTGAAAAAATAAAAGAAGAAGATGCTCTAATCGTAAAAATCGTTGATATATTCGATTTTTCCGGTTCTTTTGTACCTGCAATAAAAACTTTAACTGGAAATGAAGATGTTATTTTAGTTGGTAATAAAATGGATTTATTACCTAAGAATGTAAAACCTAAAAAAATTCTAAACTGGTTAAAAATAATGTTGGCTGGTCAAGGGTTTACAGTACTTAATTCTATACTTGTATCTTCGAAATATGGTGATAATTTTGATTTATTAATGGATATGATTAATAAATATAAAGGACATCGAAATGTATACATTGTAGGTTGTTCGAATGTTGGAAAATCAAAACTTGTCAATCAAATTCTAAAGCGTTATTTAGGAGAACCTGCTGACGTATTAACTGTTTCTATTTCACCGCAAACTACAATAGGATTAATTGGATTTCCACTCTTAGATGGAAGTATTATCTATGATACTCCAGGGGTTATTAATAAACACCAATACATGCATTATTTAACTAGATCTTCATATAAACTAACAGTACCGAAAAAAGAGATTAAGCCATTGGTATTTCAATTATATGAAGGACAGACCTTATTTTTTGGAGGCTTAGCTAGACTCGATATTATTAGTGGAGAAACTGGAGATAAAATAAGTGTTATCACATATTTCGCTAATACACTAAATATACATAGAACAAAAACAACTAAGGCAGATGAGTTATATCGTGAAAAACTATATACTTTATTAAGCCCTCCTTTTTCACCTGATGAAGATGTACCTAAATGGGTTTATCATGAATTTCGCATTCGAGATAATCAAAAATATGATATAGTTTTCTCAGGACTTGGATTCGTGACATTAAGGGCTCCTTTCCATATTCGTGCATACGCTCCGTTTGTGGTTGGAGTTTATATTAGGTTAGCTATTATATGATATCTAAATTGTTAATAAAGGATATTGAAGATTATCTCGCAAGAAATTTCAAAAAAAATTCTCATAGATTAAACCATATTTATAATGTTAAAAAAGTCGCAATTGCATTAGCTAAGTTATACCATGAAGATTTATCTAGTGTTATTGTGGCTTCTTATTTACACGACGCAACTAAACATTTAAGTTTAGAAGAGAATATAAACATTGTAGGTAATTTAGAACCCGAAATACCACCTGCATGTTTACATGGATTTAGTGCTAAAATTTTAGCGCAAAAACAGTTCAAAATAAAAGACAAGGATATTTTAAATGCAATTCAATATCATTGTACTGGTAGAGCAGGAATGTCGAAATTAGAAAAAATAATTTTCATAAGTGATTATATCGAAGAAGGAAGAGATTTTAATAATAAAGAAATTAAAGATTTAGCTTATGTAAATTTAGATAAAACTGTATTAAATATCATGTTAGCCACAAAAACATATTTATTGACTAACAAACAAGCATTTTCACCGTTGACAGAAGAAGCAATAAAATATTATCAAAAAAAAATGGAGGAATTGAATGGATCTTATCCTAAAAAAAGTATATAAAGCATTAAAGGACTTAAAGCTTCAAGATATTATTATCTATGATTTTAGGGGGTATTCTCCTTATTATGACTATCAAATAATTTCTAGCGCTACTAATGAACGCCAAGTAAATGCTGCGATTAATCATATAAAACAAGTATTACCTGATGGTTTTGATTTTCACATTGAAGGGCAAGAATCAAAACGTTGGATTCTAATTGATTTACATTCAATTATAATTCACGTAATGCATAAAGAAGATAGAGAGTTTTATCAAATAGAAAAAATATTTTACGAAAGAAAGACTATATCTATAGACTTAGAGGATTAATATGGAATATGATTTATTAGCTACTTTTTATGATTCATTTATTGATAAAGATGTTTATGAAGAGTATATTAAATTAATTAATGAATATACTTCTTTTGGAAGTGTTTTAGATATTGGATGCGGAACCGGAACTCTTTCTATTGACCTTGCGAAAGCTGGATATAAAGTAGTAGCTACCGACCTATCCGAAGAAATGTTACAAATTGTAAATTTAAGAGCTAAAGAGGAAAATGTTGATTTAGAAATTGCATTGTATGATTTATTAGATCCTATTGATTTTTTATTTGATAATATTATAGCTTCTATGGATGTAATAAATCATTTAACTGATTTAGAAGATGTAGAATTTGGTTTCACTAATATTTATAATTCACTTAAATCTAATGGAATATTTATTTTTGATGTTTTAAGCGCTGAATATATTGATGCCTTAGATGGATATAAGGAAATCGACGAAGAATTTCATTTTTCTTGGGAATCTCATAAGGGAGATAAGGAACACAGTATAATTCATACTATTAGAGTTAAAGTTGATAACGAAATAGAAGAATCTGTCATTTATGAAGTAACTCATGATTTTTCAGAATATGAACGCATTTTTAAAAAAGTAGGATTCACACAAATTGATAAAAAAGTATTACCCGAAAGAACGATTTATGTATTACATAAAGAAGAAGAATAAACGCAACTGGTTTTAGTTGCGTTTTTTTAAAAGGATATCATTTTGGTATTTGATTCTTATCTGTTACAATAGAATAGAAGGGAGTGAATAAATATGCAATCAAGCAAAGTTATAATTATAGGAACGGGACTTGTAGGTATGAGTTATGCCTATTCATTAGTCAATCAAGGAGTAGTGGAAGAACTTGTATTAATAGATATTAATAAAGATAAAGCCATAGGAGAATCTATGGATTTGAATCATGGATTAGCATTTTCACCGCGTAAAATGAAAATATATGCAGGAGAATACAGTGACTGCTCAGATGCTAATTTAGTAGTTATAACAGCGGGAGTTAATCAAAAAGAAGGAGAACCAAGACTTCATTTGTTAAATAGAAATGCTAAAATTATGAAATCAGTTGTAAAAGAAGTAATGAATTCAGGATTTAATGGTATTTTTTTAGTTGCGACAAATCCAGTAGACATTCTAACCTATGTTGTTTGGAAAGAATCAAAATTACCATCTAGTCGTGTAATTGGATCAGGAACATCACTAGATACAGCTAGACTTCGTTATGAAATTTCTTCATTGATTAATATATCTGTTCGCAATGTACATGCTTATATATTAGGAGAACACGGTGATTCGGAATTTGTTTGTTGGTCAAATACATTTATTGGGGCTAAACCAATACTTGATGTAATTGAAGATATTGAAGAGATTGAATTTGAAGATATGGATAGAATTTATAATAACGTAAAAAATGCAGCTTATGAGATAATTGAAAGAAAAGGAGCGACTTATTATGCAATAGGTATAGCTTTAGTTAGAATTACTCAAGCTATTTTAAACAATGAAAACCGTATCTTACCAATTTCGGTATTAAATGGTGGGGTTTACGCTGTAGAAAAAGATGTCTATATAGGACTTCCTGCAGTTATCAATAAAGATGGAGTACACCATGTTGTTAAATTGAAATTAAATCAAGAAGAATTAGATAAACTAAATAATTCAGCTAATATATTAAGAAAACATTTAGATGATATGGACATTTAAAAAAACAGTTTTTACTGTTTTTTTTTAGAAGAAAAATAAATAAACTTCAGTAGTATGTTATTGAGGTGATATAAATGGAACGGATAAGAAAATATATAGGTTTTATTATACTTATTATAGGTTTTTTAGGTTTAATTATTTCAAATAAAGATTTGTTTCTAAAAAAAGAAAATAATATTCCTCAAGAATTTTCCAATGAATTAATTACTGAAATAGAAGAATCTTCTAATGAAGAAATGATATATGTAGAAGTTAGAGGAGAAGTAATGTATCCTGGTGTATATAAAGTAGAACCTAATTTACGGGTTGTAGATGTTATAAACTTAGCAGGAGGATTCACAAAAGATGCAAATACTTCAACAATTAATCAAGCGAGTAAAATAAATGATGAAATGATTATCGATGTGGGGAAAAAACAAACTCCTTCCTTTAATTATATTGAGACAGTTAAGATAATGGTTGAAATAAAAGGTGAAGTAAATAATCCAGGACTTTACAATTTATATCCAAATTCTAGAATAGTAGACTTAATTGAAGCTTCTGGAGGCTTAACCGCTTTAGCAAATATATCTTCAATAAATCTCGCAAAACAGCTAGAAGATGGAGAAACAATTACTATACCTAAAATTGAAAATGAAGAAAAAAATACTCAAAGAATGATTTATGTTGAAATTGCTGGTGAAATTAATAATCCAGGAGTATATTATATACCAGAAAGCTATAATTTAGAGGACTTAATATATATCGCTGGAGGAGTAACTGAAGAATGCGACATATCAAAAATAAATTGGAATATAGTACTTGTTTTAGGTGCCAAAATATACATACCATCTTATAGTGATGAAGCTCCAATTATTGAAGAAGAAACTAGTTTGATTAATATCAATACAGCTGATATAGAAACACTGATTACTTTACCAGGAATAGGAAATATCTTAGGGGAAAGAATAATTAATTATCGAAAAGAATTTGGGAATTTTCAATCAATCGAAGAAATTATGTATGTTTCTGGAATAAAAGAAAGTATATATGAACAGATTAAAAAACTTATTACAGTATGATGCAGGTAAATTTATACATGTTGGAATCTTAGTTTTGTTCTATATTTTAAGCAAAACATCCTATCTCGCAATAGGATGTTTTATAATTGAATTTATCATAATATTAAAGCAATCAAAGAGTTTAATTATATACGCATTAATATTTATAATTCTTATAACCTTTCGTATTTATTCAATAGATAAAACTGATATTTCAAATAATGCTTTAATTGAGGGAACCATAATTAGGGTGGAAGAAAAACGGTTTTTATTGCGTTCTGATTTTAATTATCTCTGTTATTATGATGATATAGATTCTTTGTCTCCCGGGATGACGGTACAAATAAAAGGAAAAACATTAGATTATGAAACATATCAAATTATGAATACTTTTGATTATGATTTATATTTAAGAAGCGAAAAAATCAAAGCTGTAATTAGCATAAATAAATTAAATATCAAAGAATCTCATTTTATTATCCAAAAAATACCATATATGATTTCTAAATATATAGAAAAAAATTATACTGAAGAAAACCAAATTTTCTTAAAACTCTTTGTTTTAGGAATTCAAGAAAATAATAATAATATATTATTAAAAGATGATATTCGTCAAATTGGTATTTCACATTTATTTGCGATATCTGGGCTTCACTTAGGACTCGTTATTGGGTTGCTGAACTTCCTTATAAAAAAATTATATATTTCAAAGCAATTTAACCAATCGATTATACTAGGTTTTATTATTTTATATAATATAATAACCGGGTTTAAAATAACTATCTTAAGAGCTTCATTTTTAGTTATAGGATTATCTTTAGTAAAAATATATAGAATATTACTTACAAGAACAGACCTCATTACATTTTCATTCTTAGGATTTACGGTGTTTAATCCTTATATTATCTATAATCTTGGATTTGAATTATCATATTTAATTGTGCTTGTTTTAATCTTATCTTCATATTTATTTAAAGACACAAATAAAATACTATCAATAATCAGAACAACTATTCTAGCTACCTTATTTAGCTTGCCGCTTACTTCTAGCATAAACCATGAAATAGGGTTGGTATTTATCTATGCAAATATTTTCTTTATTATATATGTAACTTATATATTTTTACCTATGACATTTTTAATATTATTTTTACCTTTTTTAGAACCATTTTATTCGGTACTTACAAATATCTTTATAAAAGCAGTAATATTTTTTAATGAGATAAATAAAACGATTTATTTTACATTTCCAAATAATCTTTATCGCTTTCTATTTTGGTTTTTATTAATTTTAATTTTAATATATTATAAAAATTTAAAAAAACGTTTGATTATAACTATAAGCCTAATTTTGATATGTATATCTTCATACATTTTTCCCTTTGGAGGAATTAATTTTGTGAGGTTTTTTGATATTGGTCAAGGTGATGGGGTTCATATTCATGATGGCATTTGTAATCTGATAATAGACACTGGAGATATCGATGACTATAATCATATTATTCAATATTTTAAAAATTATAATATCACCAAAATAGATATTATTGTAATATCGCATTGGCATAGCGACCATTATGGAGAACTTGAAGATTTAGCTAAAGAATTTAATATAGATAAAATTTATGTTAATCACAATTTTGATATCGATTTAGATTATGTAGTTATTAATAAAGGACAAACTTTTAATTGTGGAAAAGCCAAATTTCAAGTTATTAGTGCTAACCATAATGATATAAATGAAAACAATAATTCTTTAGTGATTTATGGAATTATTGGTGGTAATAGTTATTTATTTACAGGTGATATCGAAAAGGAAATAGAAGAGGAGTTAGTCGAAAAATATCAATTTAAATTAGATGTTTTAAAAGTTGCTCATCATGGGTCGAATACTTCAAGTATAACCTCGTTTATAAATATGACGCAACCAAAAATAGCTATTATCTCAGTTGGTAAAAATAACATTTATAATTTTCCAGGTAATGAAGCCTTAAATAGGTTAACCCAAGGGGTTGAAAAAATATATAGAACAGATAGAGACGGAACTATAACTATTTATTATACTAATATATTCCAAATTAGAATAATAGAAATATATAGACACATTTGTCGTAGAAAGTATATTTTAAGCTGGCTGTAAAAATAAAATAAATATGATATAATATATTAGGTGGTTAAATGAATCCAAACTGTATTTTGCTTTATGGTGATGATCAATACACTATTAAAAAGCAAACTAATCTAATTTTAAAAAGCAGCGGTATTTTAACTCAAGATATTGAGATATATGATTATGAAGAAGATGGTTTAGAAAGCGCGATACAATCCGCGATGACTTTACCTTTTTTGGCGGAACAAAAAGCAGTTATTGTTAAAAATTGTATTTTTTTAACAGACCAAAAAAATATTTCTTTAGAAGAATCAAACTCACTAAAACAATATATAAGTTATATAAATCCAACCACTATTTTTATTATGACAATTAATTCTTTAAAATTGGATTTTCGAAAGGGACTTGTAAAATATCTTTCTAGGAATATTGAAAACAAACAGTATACTAGTAAAAATAATATAGATCGGATTTATACTTATATAAAAAATGAAATAGAAAAAAACAAACTAACAATCGATCCCTTAGCTTTAACACAATTTGTAAATCGCATAGGTAATGATTCTGAAATGTTAGAAAAAGAACTAGAAAAATTAATTACTTATTCCTTGGATAAATCGCATATTACATCAGATATGGTATACGAAGTAGTCTCAAGAGATATTGAAGGTAATATCTTTGAATTAGTTAATGCTTTTTTGGAAAAAGATGTTAATAAAACCATGGACATATTTTTTGATTTAAAATCAATTAAAATAGATCCTATATGGATGTTAAATGTTATAGTAAATAAATTTCAAGAAATTCTTTATACCAAAGAATTATTAAAAGCAAAATATAGTCGCGAAGATATTATGAAGTATTTTAAAGCATCTAAAGGGCGAGTATTTTATATGATTCAAAATGCTAAAAATATTGATTATGAAGAATTAGTAAAATTATTGGAAAAATCTGAAAAATTAGATTTTCAAATAAAAAGTGGACAGATTGATAAAACATTAGGAATAGAGTTGTTTTTGTTGAGTAATGAATAAAAAAAAAGCCTTTTGGCTTTTTTCTTATAGACTATTTACTTTACGTGATAAACGAGCTTTTTGTCTATTAGCGTAATTCTTGTGGTGAATACCTTTCGCTACAGCTTTATCTAATTTTTTATAAGCTAAACTTAGGTTTTCTTTTGCTTTATCTAATTCATTTTTTTCTACAGCAACTTCTACATTCTTTAAAGCGGTTTTTAAAGATGATCTGAATGATGCATTTGCCAAACGACGCTTTTCATTTTGAAGATTACGTTTCATTTGTTGTTTGTTATTAGCCATTATTACACCTCCATAGTTAATCGCGTAAATATTGTAACAAATAAAGGTTAAAATTGCAACAAATAAAAATCAATATTCTATAATTATAGGAGAAAAGCTTTATACATTTTATTAAATAGGTTGACCTTTTCATAAAAAAAATAGATAATATTAGTATTATAAGAAAAAAATATAGGAGAAGAAGATGGCTCTTTTAGAACAAAAAGGATATATTTACTCAAAACAACCAAATATTGGTTCTAAATTGCTAATAAGCAATGGCTATTTAGGGTATCGTGGAACTTTGGATGAAGCTGATTCATCAGATTTAGTTGCGCTTAACTTAAGCGGCCTTTATGATGGCAACGTTGAATATGAATCAGTAAATGCTTATAATCCCTTATATATTATGTTAAAGGCTGATGGAATCAATTTGAATCCAAAATCATTTAGGCCAAAAAAACATATTGTTTCATTGAATACTGATACAGGGATTTTTTCTCGTCAAACAGATTTTAAATATGGAAATATTGAAGTGACTATAAAAAGCGAAAGATTTGTAGACCAAGTTAATAAGAATTTAATATATTCTAAATTCACTTTTAAATCTTCAAAAGAAATTGAAGCTGAAATATATTCAGGTATAGATACATCGATATGGAATATTA
>Ga0190303_1000852_pt1:7500-12672 | contig 12672 bp, 8 predicted proteins | sample 48700701_MG_FD_161672 | JGI IMG/M metagenome (GOLD analysis project Ga0190303, IMG submission 161672) | Hydrothermal vent sediment bacterial communities from Southern Trench, Guaymas Basin, Mexico - 4870-07-0-1_MG | ecosystem: Environmental > Aquatic > Marine > Hydrothermal vents >...
CCGAGACCGATATTATTCTGCTACCCGAACTCTGGAGCAGCGGCTATGACTACGAAAATTTCAGCCGATTGGCGGCAACCACACCTGCCATGCTTGAAAAAATGGCTCAAATTGCCACTACCCGAAATGCCTATATCGGCGGCACCCTGGTCGAAACCGACCAGGGAAATTTTTACAATACCTTCTTCCTGCTCAATCCCCGCGGCGAGCAGATTGCCGCCTACCGCAAGATTCACCTCTTCTCACTCATGGATGAAGAAAAACATTTTCACCCCGGCAGAAAACCATGCTTGATCAAGATCCGCGGCCTGGCCGTCGGCCTGATGACCTGCTATGACATCCGCTTCCCTGAACTCAGCCGCAATCTGGCTCTCAAAGGGGCAAAACTTCTACTCGTCTGCGCTCAATGGCCGCAACCTCGTATAGCGCACTGGAATGCCCTGCTTAAAGCCCGGGCTATCGAAAATCAACTCTATGTTGCCGCCTGCAACCGCATCGGCCGAGGAGTTGAAAATTACTACTCCGGGAACTCGGCAATCTATGATCCATGGGGTACAACTACGCTAAGAACCCCGAGACGGCAGGGCGCTTTCAGCGCCACCATCGATACGGCTGAAATCGAGCAGACACGGACAACTATTACATGTTTCAAAGACCGCCGGCCAGAGTCCTATAAGTAGTTTACAGCTCACTTACTTGCTGCGATCTTAAGAAATACCTATGGGTATGCCGGCAACGCCAGCACCAGTACCATCGGCAGACTACTTTTCGATATAAACCGTCAAGGCCTCCCGCCAGGGACGAACCAAGGCCGGAAACATCTCACGAAACTTCTCAATGCTCAAGATTGCCCGGTGCGGCATCGACAGAGGAGTATCGAAATCCATATCATTAATCGGAGTCGGTTTAAGCAGAGACGCATCAAGATCCGACAACTCGGCGACCGCTTGCGCAAACTCGTAACAGCTGATACCATCGTCTCCAGCATCATTGGTATAATGGTAAACTCCGGCGGCCCATTTAGAAGAGAGAGCTACCATAGCCGCAGCCAGATCACCAATATAGGTCGGAGCGATCATAAAATCATCACTGACTGCAAATTGATCCCCCACTTTAAGTGCACGCTGGATATGACTGACAAAATCATTCCCGCCGCCATAAAGCAGATCACTGCGGATAATCAGATAATTATCCAAAAGATTGGAAATCATCTCTTCGCCGCCGTGCATCGAGGTGCCATACTGATTGATCGGCCAGAAATCGTCATCTTCAATATAAGGCTGATCTTTCTTTCCGTTAAAAACAAATTTACTACTGAAAGTACAGAGATAGGCCTTAAACTGAGAGGCGGCCTGAGCCATATTACAACCCCCACGGGTATTAATTGACAGCTTGGTTGCCAGCCGTTTCTCAGCCGCAATAACATCATTAAATCCGGCACAGTTGATTATAACCGCTGGTTTTATCTCCTCAACCGTTGCCAGTACCGCCGGCGCATCCAGAATATCAAGTTCAGCCTGCGACAAAGCTACAACTTCAGTATCTTCCTGCAGTTTCAGCAACACTTCAACCACCCGTCCGAGCTGGCTGCAGGCTCCGGTCACCAGAATCTTCCTTGCCATAATTTTCTATTCTCCTTGCACCAGAAAAACTGGAACAATTATAATTTCAAAATACAATCCAACTGTACCACAGCTGATATCTAAATCTAATACAGACGCAGCATAAATACAACGAGAAAAGCAAAAAATCAATCCCGGCTATCTCAAGTAAAAACTCAGAAAACTTATAATTCTTTCCGCTAACGGCAAAGAAACGGCGGAGTTGTCGGCCAATTCCCCAGGAGAAAGCCGGGCGATCGCCTCAACACTACCGAAATTTTTAAGCATTTGCTGAGCCCGCTTATCACCAACCCCGTCAATTTCAAGCAGCAGGGTTTGCCGCCCTTTTTTACGTAAAAGCCGATGATAATTAATCGCAAAGCGGTGCGCCTCATCACGGATCTGCTGCAGAAGACGGTAAGCGGGCGAATTTAAAGCCAGCTGCAGAGCATCTTTACGACCCGGCTGATAGAAACTGTCCGGGACAGTGCTATCTTTCCCGCCGCGCTCATCCCGACCTTTGGCAATTGCCAACAGCGGCACTGAAACATCCAATTCCTTAAGAATCCTGAGCACCGCTTTAAGCTGGGGCCGACCGCCGTCAAGCAACAAAAGGTCAGGCTGAGGACGAGGGTTATCCGTCCCGAATCGCCGCCGGATTACCGCCGCCATACGGGCAAAATCATCCGGCGGGGCCGGGCACAATCGATAATGACGATAATCTGACTTAGACGCCTTACCGGCACGAAAACAGACCAAGGAGGCAACCACCCCTTCATCCTGGAGATTGGAAATATCGACTCCTTCAATCATTTCCGGAACCGCTTCAAGCCGGCAAATCCTGGCAATATCTCTTAGAGCTGAGGCCCGGAAATCATCATTTCGCTCCTGCCGGGCTAAAAAATCGGCCGCATTTTTTTCCGCCAGACGCAGAAGCCGTAAACGCCGGCCCCGTTCCGGAACCAATAGCATAACCCGAGAGCCGCGCAGCCCCGTCAACCAGGCCGCCAAAACTGATGCGCCATCTCCCAACCGGGACAGAATAATCAGCGGTGGCGGAATCTCCCCTGACCCAGCGTCACTGTAGTAACGCTGCAAAAAAGCCCCCGGTAGATCTTCCGGCAGGCCGACATAATCGGAAAAAAAGAAGGGCCGGCCACCGACCACATTTCCCCGCCGGATAGTCAAAAGGTATATCACGCTCGCTCCATCCGCAAGCGCTGCGCCCCCGATAATATCCATATCTTCGTTACGACCGGCATCAATGGCCTGGTTTGCGAGTACCAGTTCAAGATCTTCGATAGCATTTCGAAGAATGGCGGCCCGCTCAAATTCCAGAGCTGCCGCCGCACGGGTCATTTCCCGCCTGAGACTCCGCAACACCGGCCGGCCCCGGCCGCCGAGAATAAGTGCCGCCGATGCCACCTTGCGATGATATTCAGCCACAGAAACATTTTCACAACAGGGCCCGGCACAAAGTTTCAGCTGAAAATTCAGGCAGGGCCGAACCCGGTTCGCAAATCGCTCTGACCGGCAGCGCCGCAGCTGAAAATGTTTATTAAGTTGGGCTAAAGTCTGGCGCAGAGCGGCCACCGCCGGATAAGGGCCGAAATAGCGAGCCCCATCGACTTTACGACGGCGAACAATTTCAAAACGGGGGAAACGCTGTTTACGATCCAGCCGAACATAGGGATAGTTTTTATCGTCTTTTAAGTCGACATTGAAAGGCGGACGATATTTTTTTATAAGATTATTTTCCAGCAGCAGAGCTTCAACTTCGCTGTCGGTGATAATAATCTCAAGATCATCCACCTTAGTCAGCAACAGGGCGGTTTTAGCTCGATCCGGCTTACCGGTAAAATAAGAGCGCACCCGTTTATTCAGTGAAACCGCTTTGCCGATATAAAGAATCCGACCGGCTCGATCAAGAAACTGATAAATCCCGGGTTGATCAGGCAGATGTTTAAGTTTTCCATCCAGAACTGACGACAATAGAGACCTCAAATCTTTGCGGCTGGAATTGTATCATAACAACCGAACGTGAAACTGCAAATAACTACGAGCAACCGGCATGAATGAAACATTAAAAACCGGCTCCGGTTGACAGCTCAGAACGATCCCGGATTAACGTTCTATTTGCAATTTTTTTTCAATTGCTCCCGCTCTTTAAGGCGTTGCAGTACGGTTGCCTCGTAACCATTACCGGCAGGCTCGTAAAAAGAAGCGCCTCTGAGTTTTTCCGGCAGAGCTTCAATCAAAACGGGATTAATTTTATCACGGTGTGGGTTGACATAACCGGCACCATAACCTAACTCCTGCATGAGCCCGGTTGGAGCATTGCGAACCTGCATCGGCACCGGTTGATTACCGCTTTTTTTTATCTCTTTGGCAATCCGTCTCATAGCCAGATAAACTGCATCGCTTTTCGGGGCTGTGGCCAAGTAAGCTGCCACCTGGTAAAGCGCCAGTTCACCTTCCGGCGAACCTAGTATTTCATAGGCCTGACGAGCATTAATGGCAAGTTGCAGAGCTTGAGGCGCGGCGTTGCCGATATCCTCACTCGCAAACCGGATCATGCGCCGGGCCAGATAGAGCGGTTCCTCACCCGCCTGCAGCATGCGCCCCAGCCAATATAGTGCGGCATCCGGGTCCCCGGTTCGCATACTTTTTATAAAGGCTGAAATCTGATTGAAATGTTCCTCACCATCACGATCATAGACTAATTCACGCCCGTCAAACAGGGCCGCAAGATCGGCCAGGGTCAAATCAATCCGCTCCGGATTAAGATTGATAAATGCCATCTCCAGAAAATTCAACCCCCGCCGGGCATCGCCATCGGCATAAATGGCAATCTTCTCCAACACCTCCTCCGCCACTGAAATCCGGCGCCCATGATCAGTCTCCAAACGGACTGCGGCTTTACCAAGAAGAGAGCGGATTGCGGCTGGGTCCAAAGCTTTAAGAACCGCAACCCGCGCCCGTGAAAGCAGAGGTGTAATAATTGAAAATGAGGGATTTTCCGTCGTCGCCCCAAGCAGAATTAACGAACCCTCCTCAACCGGAGCCAGAAGGAAATCCTGCTGGGCCTTATTAAAACGATGAATCTCATCGAGAAAAAGTACCGTCCGACCACCTGCCGCCAAATTCTCCCGGCCGATAAGCGCAATTTTGCGAATATCAGCAACCCCGGCTGTCACCGCTGAAAGTCGGTAAAAATCGGCCTCCACTGCACCCGCCAACAGTATCGCCAGAGTCGTCTTGCCGCATCCCGGAGGCCCCCAGAAAATCATTGAATCAAGATGTCCGCGAGCCAGCATCCGGGCGATAAATCCCTCCTCACCCAACAGATGATGCTGACCCGCAAACTCCTCAAGATTTTGCGGCCGCAGGCGGTGTGCCAACGGCGGCTGTGATTTATTCAACCTTTCCTCCTACAAACTTACAACTGTCGCTATAACGCCTGAATATTTGCAGTTTTTTTTATTGAATAAGCCTATCTTTCGAGAAAGTCAAGCATCAGGAAACCCGGCTGCGGCAATTTCCAAACGACGGGATTAAAGTCTAACAATCG
>Ga0190303_1000854_pt1 | contig 12646 bp, 15 predicted proteins | sample 48700701_MG_FD_161672 | JGI IMG/M metagenome (GOLD analysis project Ga0190303, IMG submission 161672) | Hydrothermal vent sediment bacterial communities from Southern Trench, Guaymas Basin, Mexico - 4870-07-0-1_MG | ecosystem: Environmental > Aquatic > Marine > Hydrothermal vents > Sediment ...
ACTACTCCCTAAAAAAAACAGTTCCTTAAATGTGATAAACCGTCTCTAAACTTACCTATAAAATCTATATTTTAATGACCGTTTTACAACCGTCGATTTTCTTTACTTTTGCCGCTTAGGCGCACAGGGTTTCACCAATCCGTTTGAGCTGGGTTTTGATGCTACCATCATAAACCATACCGCCGTAACGGGCAACAATTCCGCCGAGCAGGCTTTCATCCACTTCAACCTTGAGCTCGACATTCTTACCGGTAAGCTTTGAGAACTCATCCCGCAGACTTTCAATCAAACTCTCATCCAGCGGTGCCGCGGTGGCAACTTCAACCTCGAGCCGGCCTTCGGCTTCATCCACCATCCGGCTGAAATTTTCAGCAACCAGACCAACGTAGACCAGTTTATTCTTGTCAACCAGCAGGTTCAAAAGAGAATGCAGTGATTTAGATAACTTAAACTTATCCAATATTGCATTGAGAACCGCTTTTCTCTGCACGGTCTCAAAAACCGGATTGTATAGTACCCCACACAACTCTGATTCTTTATCAAAGAAAGCGGCAATCTCGCTCAACTCCGTCTGCGCTTCAGACAAACGCCCCTGCTCACCGGCCAGTTCAAAATAGGCCTTGGCATATCTCTTGGCTATAATATCGCGAATCAACTCACGCCCCCACTACTTTTTCGAGATAATTTTCGACCATCCGCTGACGATCGCTGTCACTGACATTCTCTTTTACCAGACGTTCCGCAACTTCAACCGCCAGTTTCGCCGCTTCATTCCGCAAACTGCGCTGGGCCGTGGCAACTTCCTGATCTGCCATCTGCCGCGCCTGCTGCTTGAGCTTAGCCACCAGGCTCTCAGTCTCCTGGCGCATCCTCTCCTGCTCACGCTCAGCTTCGAGACTGGCCTTGGTCTCCATCGCTTTAAGCTCACCTTCAAGGCCGTCAAGCTTGGCCTGATATTCTGTAAAGATTCTTTCCGCTTCCGCTTTAGCTTCCTGGGCTTCTTGAACCCCTTTACGCAGGGTTTCACTCCGGTTGGCGAAAAATTCACGCACCGGTTTACCGGCAAATTTTATCAAAACCCACATCAATACTGCAATATTGAGTATGCGCCAGAGAAAATCTTTCAACAAAGGCATCGGATCTTCCGCCAGAAGCGTATAGAGGCTTTTATGCTCTGCAGCCCCGGTTTCAGAAGCCTGAGCCAGAACCACCGTCAGCCCAACCAGAACTGCCGCCAGAACAATCTTTCCGGCTATTTTTTGCAAACGAATATTCATCCCGTCCTACGACCTCAAACACTCAATAAAAAAGACAGCTTAAATTTTCTTATCCAGAACTTTGCCCGCAATTTCGCGGGCCAAGTTGTCAACGTTGGCAATCAACTCTTTACGAACAACCTCAATATCTTGACGCACCCGGTCTTTAGTCGAAGCAACCTGAGCCATAGCCTCTTCCCGGGCCTTATCCATCAACTCACGCGACTCTTTGGCAGACTCATCTCTGATCGCTGAGGTCCGGGCAAACATAGCCTCTTTAGAAGCCGCCAGACGGGCCAGATAATCATCCTGATTCCGGGTTGCCTGAGTCCGCATTTCCTTGGCGCTGGCAAAAGTCCCCTCAACCTTGGCCTGGCGTGCATCAATTACACGCAAAACCGGCTTAAAGAGGTAAAAATTCAAGAAGATCATCAGGGCGATGAAAATGCCCCACTGAATGAGAAACGTAACATTAAGATCTATCACAGCACCTAAACTCCTACAAAATAAATATAAAGCTACAGTTTCATATTAACTGAGCGGCAACCAACTCCTGATTTCAATTATCGAATAATTAAGGAGGCTGTAGATCCGATCCCAGAATCTCTAAAACGTTACACCGGCATGGGTAATCCAGCCAATACCAACATTCAATCAGCAAATTTAAGAGGCGACCGAAATACAAAAAACAATCCCTGTGAAGCGGCGCCTTGTTATCATAGCATTGGTTTTCAAGTCAAGTTTTTTTTTACTTTTCTCCCTCTCCATAAGAACTTAGATTTACTAAAAAAATTCTTGACATAGGGACTCTATAAATTGTACCTTTAATAAGGTAATCTCCCCATAAACCACTTTAGTTATTGAAGCCGCTATTATGGATAAGAAAAGTACTACCTATCGCACTTATCCATATACTCCACTTACAGCCTATCATCCGATATTCAGCCAGAGACGAATCGAACAGGTTCGCCATCTCTTACTCGCTTTTGTCCTACTTTTCCTTTTCTGGCTCCTGCTCTCCGGACATTACGACCTTTTCCATGTCTCAATCGGTATTTTCTGCTGCATGCTGATCTCTTATACCTCCAGCGATTTTCTCTTTCTCCATATCGGTGCTGATGATACACACCTGATTTTACCACGCCTCATAATGTATCTCCCATGGCTTTTTTATCAGATTATGCTTTCCAATCTTCATCTGGTAAAACTCGTATTTTCACCGATTAGCCGGCTCAACCCCCGGATCATACCCTATCAAACGAAACTGACTAATGGTCTGGCCCTGGTGACCTTTGCCAACTCCATAACCCTTACCCCCGGCACCATCACAATAGAACTTGAGGAGAACACATTCTATGTCCACGCCATCGACAGCAAAGCCGCCAATGATCTTCTGACCGGGGACATGGAAAACCATATCGAAAAGGTTTTTCTGCCGATTGCCCATCTGAAAGAGAGATCAAAAACGATGCTCGCCGCTGAAGCTAACAACCTGATTGTAAAAACCGTTATCCGCCTTTTTACTCCCTTCATTCAGATCTACGGTCTCTACGTTATCGCCCACGGACACTATTCACCCGGCGGCGGTTTCCAAGGCGGTGTCATCCTGGCGGCAAGTGTAATCCTTCTGGTACTTGCATTCGGTCTCCATAAAACTATGACTAAATTTACTGAGAAGTTAACCGTCATGCTTTGTAGTACCGGAGTCCTGATCTACGGTGGCATCGGTCTTTTATGCCTGCTTTTGGGCGGCAACTTTCTCGACTATCAGAAACTTGATATATTTCTCAAAGTGGGGGCTCCTGAGGCCCGTTCACTTGGTATCCTGGGGATTGAAATCGGAATTGGCATCGCGGTAATGGCCTGCATGATTTCAATTTTTTACGATATTGCGACCGGCGGCGACTTTCCCGAACAAGACGACCCATCGGCAAATGACGTAGTCGACAACAATAGTTCCGGAGATGAGAGATGATGGAGAATTTTTTTCTCGGGGCCTCTCTCTTTCTCTGTCTGCTGGTTCTGCCCTGCCTCTACCGGGCGATCGTCGGCCCCACCATTATCGACCGCATGGTTGCCATCGGTGCTATCGGCACCAAAACTCTGGTTATTCTGGTTTTAATGGGCTTTCTCTATGAGCGCGTTGCCATGTTCATCGACATCAGTATAGTTTATGCCCTACTCAATTTCATCAGCACCCTGGCCGCAGCCCGCTACTTTGAGATGAAAGGAGACATCTAATATGGACAGCACCAATATAATTACTATTGTTTTTATCTGCACCGGCTGTTTTCTTTTTATGACCGGCTCAATCGGCCTGGTTCGCTTTCCGGATTTCTATGCCCGAATGCACGCTACCGGTAAAAGCGACACCCTGGCGGTATTTTTCTGCCTCTTCGGGCTGGCGATCTATCACGGATTTACGATTGACAGTATCAAACTGTTCCTGATTGCGGTATTTGTTTTTATCGCTAACCCGACCGGCACTCACTCGATCTGCCGGGCGGCATTTCGCTGTGGCATCAAACCCTGGGTCGGAGAGGAGGAGAAATCATGATCTGGCAGCTGGACATTGTCCTCCTTATATTTATAGTCATCTGTGCAATCGCAGCGATCAATATCAAAGATTTAATGGGAGCCGTCATCATCCTCGGAGCCTACAGTTTTTTCATGTGTCTGCTCTGGACTGAAATGGGGGCGGTTGATGTCGCTTTTACCGAAGCGGCAGTCGGAGCCGGTATCAGTACGGTTCTCTTTATCGCAGCCGTCAACAAAACCGCACGGAGGTCAAAAGACTGATGCGAAAATGGTTCAAACCAATCTCTCTGGCGACGGTTATCTTAACGGGCATGGTACTGATTTACGGAATTCACGATATGCCCGCCTTGGGTGACCCCGACTCACCGGCCAACCGCCATATTTCACCCCGCTACATCACCGAAGCAACCCGGAAAACTGCGACCCCCAACATTGTCTCGGCGGTACTAGGTGATTACCGGAGCTATGACACGCTGGGTGAATCAGCAGTCATATTTACCGCCTCCATCTCCTGTCTCTTTCTTCTGCGCCGGATCCGCAGGCAGAGAAACCACGATGACTGAATATTTTCTGGCCAAATATAATTTCTGGATCTACGTCGTCCTGATGATGATCGGCCTCTACGCCATGATGGGGAAACGGAATCTGGTCAAGAAACTTATCGGCATGAATATCTTCCAGACATCTATTATTCTCCTGTTCGTCTCCGCCGGGGTTAAAAAAGGCGGCGCTACAGTGCCGATCCTGAGGCACAGCGACTACGGACCGGAGCATGCTGAACATCTGATCCGGGTGGCGGACTATTTGAACCCGTTACCACATGTGTTGATGCTGACCGCAATTGTGGTCTCTATCGCGACTACCGGAGTCGCCCTGGCAACCCTTATTCTGATATACAAACGCTACAACACCCTGGAAGAAGATGAGATCATGGCCATCAGAAAAGATATCCGTTCGTATAAAACACCCCGAATCCTGAGAAGTAAAGATTAAATATTTAAAAATGTATTAATCGGCGGCTCCTGAGACCGCGAATTATTGTGCCGGTAAAAAACCAACTATAAAAGAAACTTCACTAAAAAAATGATTGATCAGTTACCAGCATTAATTATTGTCGCCCCCATGCTCGGAGCTTTCCTGACTCCGATTATCGGCTGGCGCTATCAGCATCTGTGCTATCCCTGGACCCTGCTGGTACTGACGATCCCACTCTATTCCGCCGTTGGTGCCCTGTTCAAAGTCATAAGAAGTGGACCTTTTGGTTATAATCTCGGCGGCTGGGCTCCGCCCTGGGGTATCGAATACCGAATCGACTATCTAAGTGCAATCATGCTGGTTTTGATTGCGACCATTGGTTTTCTGGCGGCAGTCAACGCCCGGCCCGCCGGGAAGACTGAATTCAAGGGTAAAGAGGCCCAATTATACACCCTGTTTCTCCTCCAGATTACCGGTTTGCTGGGAATTGTAATTACCGGTGACCTCTTCAATATTTTCGTATTTCTCGAGATCACCTCCCTCTCCGGGTACGGCCTGATTGCCCACGGTGAAGAGGGTGCCCCGATGGCAACCTTCAATTACATTATCATTGGCACTATCGGAGCCAGTTTTTACCTGCTCGGAGTCGGCTATCTCTATATGGCAACCGGTTCCTTGAATATTGCTGATCTCGCGACAATACTGCCGGCCCTCTATCACTCAAAAATGATTCTCGTCGGTTTTGCCTTTTTCACCACTGGAGTGGCTATCAAGATGGGGCTCTTCCCGCTCCACATCTGGATGCCGGATGCCTACACTACGGCTCCAAATTCTGTCAGCACCCTGATCGCACCCTTGATGACCAAGGTTGCGGCCTATCTGATGATTCGCATTCTCTTCACCCTTTTCGCACCTGATTTTGCCATCTCAGTCGTTCCGGTTGCCACCATTCTCGGCTGGCTGGCGGTGATCGCGATTATCGTCGGCGGGGTTAAAGCTCTGGCCCAGACAGACATAAAACGCATGGTTGCCTATATCATGGTTGCAGAAGTCGGTTATATCGTCATGGGTATAAGTGTTATGAACCGGGCCGGTTTAACTGGAGCGATACTCCACATTATCAACGATGCCTGCATGATCTTCTGCCTCTTTTTGACTATCGGAGCCATCTCCCACAGAGGCCATGGCCGGGAGATCAACCATTTTCAGAATCTCAGTAAAAAGATGCCTCTGACCATGGCGGCCTTTGTCATTGCCGCACTCTCCATGTGCGGTATTCCCCCGGCCTGCGGTTTCTTCAGCAAGTGGTATCTGATTATGGGAATGATTACCGCCGGGCAGTGGATTTTTGCCGCCACCCTGCTCGGCAGCAGTCTCATCAATGCGGTTCTGTTTTTCCGGATTATCGAGAAAGCCTACCTGGCCCCGCCGGAGAGTCAGGGCCACAATCATACAGATCACGAAGCCGAGGAGATAGAACGTAACGATGCCCCGCTCAGCATGATGATCCCGATTATTATGAGCGCACTGGCGATTCTGCTGCTGGGACTGTTCAGTGGAAAGATTATTGATGCCGTCATTCAACATGCGGTACCAGCTATTTTTTAGAGCCCTTAAATACATCAAAAACTGAATCATATTTTTACTAGAGGACTGTCATTACATGGGTGAAGTGATCTATTCAGCGAAACCGTTATGGGCCGTACTGGTCTCGATGGTAGCCGCTTTTCTGATCCTTTTAACTGGTGATAAAGCCCGGAATCTGCGTGAAGGCTGGACTATCCTTGCGGCCCTGATCAAGTTCGGTCTGGTCTTTTCTCTGATTGAACCGGTTCTGGCAGGAAAAACAATTGAGTACACTTTAATCAACCTGCTCCCCGGAGTCGCACTGCAGTTCCGGGTTGACGCTTTCGGCCTGCTTTTCGGTGTCGTTGCGGCGACGTTGTGGATTCCGACCTCGTTCTACTCCATCGGCTACGTCAGAACCCTTAATGAACACGCTCAAAGCCGCTATTTTTTCAGCTTCGCCATGTGCCTCTCCGCGGCAATCGGGGTCGCCTTTGCCGGCAACCTGCTGACTCTACTGATTTTCTATGAAATTCTGACGATTGCCACCTGGCCGCTGGTAATCCATCATGAAGATGAAAGTGCTATCAACGGCGGCCGAAAATACCTGGTCTACACCCTGACTGCTGGCTGTATCCTGCTGCTGGCTATAGGTATCACCTACTCTCTCGCCGGCACCCTGGATTTTGTCGGCGGCGGTTTTCTTGCGGGACATGGTTCACCCGGCCTTCTGATTATTCTCCTGATCATGTTTATTGCCGGTTTCGGAGTCAAGGCCGGCATCATGCCTTTCCATGAATGGCTGCCGTCGGCAATGGTCGCTCCGACCCCGGTAAGTGCCCTGCTGCATGCGGTTGCGGTTGTAAAAGCCGGAGTTTTCGGCTGCGTTCGTGTCATCCTGTTTGTCTTCGGGCCGCAACTTTTACACGAGCTCGGAGTCTGGACCATCCTCGCCGGAGTTGTGGCCTTTACCGTGGTTGCGGCCGGGTTGCTGGCATTGGGTCAAGATCACCTTAAACGCCGGCTCGCATTTTCGACAATCAACAATCTGGCTCTGATTATCCTGGGCGTCAGCCTGTTGAGCAAAAACTCTATGACCGGCGGCATCCTCCATCTCGCCAACCATGCTTTCATGAAGATCACCCTATTTTTCTGCGCCGGGGCGATCTATGTCAAAACCCATAAGGATCATGTCAGCCAACTCGATGGTTTAGGCCGGCAGATGCCTTTCACCTTTGCGGCTTTTGCAATCGCCTCAATGGGTCTCTGCGGCCTGCCCCCGGTCAACGGTTTTATCAGTAAATGGTTTCTCTGTTTAGGCGCAGTTGAAACTCATCAATTAGTTTTTCTTTTCGTTATTCTAACCAGTGCCATGCTTGATGTCGCTTTTTTCTTTCCCATTATCTACAACGGTTTTTTCAAACAACCGCTGCCCGATGTTGCCGGGAAAATCGATGAAGCCCCGCTTATCATGGTCATCCCGCTCTGTGCGACCGCGCTGTTTTCAATTATTTTCGGAATTTTCCCGAACGCGTTTCTCAATTTCTTCAACATCGTCCGGCTCGCCGTGACCAACGTTCTTGGAGGTTGAGATGAACCCGACTAAACTGCGCCTGATAATGTTGGGACTTATTTTGTTGCTTTTTCTGCTAGGGTTTGCCTTTCCCAATCCGCACCCTCATTTCTGGTGGCAAAAGATCCCCGTATTCGATATTTTCTTCGGCTTTTTCGGATCTATCCTGATAATTGTCCTGGCCAAATGGATCGGCCATAATTGGCTTTTAAAGGACAAGGACTACTACGACCATGATTAACCTGCCGCCCGCATTTATCTACATAATCGGAGCCCTGCTGATCCCGCTGGTTCGGATCCGCCGCCTGCAGCAGGCCCTGGCTCTGCTGATTCCGGTATTGGCCATGGTGACGATTATGCAGATGCCGCAGGGAACTTACTGGCAGATGCAATTCCTGGATTACGATCTCATCCTGGGCCGGGTCGACAAATTGAGTAAGCTTTTTGCCTATATATTTGTCATAATCTCCTTTTTCAGCATGATCTACGCTATCCATATCAAAGAGATCGGCCAGCACGTTGCCGCCTACCTCTATGTCGGCAGCACCCTGGGAGTCGTCTTTGCCGGCGATCTCTTCTCGCTATTTTTCTTCTGGGAGATCATGGCCGCATCCTCCGTATTTCTGATCTGGTACAACCGGACTGAAGCCTCACTTAAAGCCGGTTTCCGCTATGCCCTGGTTCACCTTTTTGGCGGCGCCATCCTTCTCGGGGGAATCGTCATGCAGGTTTCAACCACCGGTTCAACCCTGTTTAACCCCTTTGACCTTAGCACTCTGGCCGCAAAATTCATTCTCTTCGGCTTCTTAATCAATGCCGCAGTACCGCCTCTGCACGCCTGGCTCCCCGATGCTTATCCAGAAGGCACCATTACCGGCAGTGTCTTTATGACGGCCTTCACGACCAAGAGTGCAGTTTATGTACTCGCCCGCTCGTTTGCCGGCACCGAAATTCTTATCTGGCTCGGGGCGATCATGGCCCTCTACGGCGTTTTTTACGCAGTCATTGAGAAAGATATCCGACGGCTGTTATCCTACCACATCGTCAGCCAGGTCGGTTACATGGTCTGCGCTATCGGTATCGGCACCGAGATGGCCTTAAACGGCGCCAGTGCCCACGCATTCTGCCACATTCTCTATAAAGCGGTACTATTTATGGGTATGGGGGCGGTAATTCAGGCCACCGGCCGGCGCAATATCCTTGATCTTAAAGGCCGTTATCTCTACCGTAAAATGCCAATCACCTTAGGACTCTATATGGTCGGAGCCTTCTCGATCTCGGCGGTACCGCTCTTTAACGGTTTTATCAGCAAAACCATTATTGTCGCCGCAGCCGGAGTAAGCGAGATGCCGCTTATTGAAATAATGCTTCATTTAGCCTCGGTCGGGACTTTCCTGAGTGTCGGCCTGAAACTTCCCTGGGGAGTCTGGTTCGGAAAACCTGACGGCAGTGAAGATGAGATTACTGATCTCAAAAAAACACCTTTAAACATGCACCTGGGCATGGGACTCGGGGCTTTGCTCTGCATAATTACCGGAATTTTTCCCGATATTCTCTATAAGATCCTCCCATATAAAGTTGATTTCCATCCTTACGCACCCAGCCATGTTGTCGCCTCACTCCAGCTACTGGTTCTGACTCTGGCCGGATTCTGTCTCTATACCGACAAGCTGATGGCCGGGCGCAAGTCCATAAGTCTTGACACCGACTGGTTTTACCGAACCTTCGGCCGAATTATTCTTGAATTCTGCCTCTTTCCGTTAAACCAGTTTCGCGATTCGGTGCAGTCCTCTTTTGCCAACTGGACGACGGCGATGGCTTCACTCAGCAAGCATCCTTACGCTCTTTTAGAGATCGTCTGGTACACGCTTACCGGTCAGAAAAAGACAATGGCCGAACTTCTGCAGCGCACTTACGATGAAAAAGATTACCGCCTCCCTCTCGGCATCGGGGTCTGCGCTTCCCTGATTTTTCTTTTCATCTATGCTCTGGTCTACATGCGCGTCGCCAGCTAGATCCTGACACTACAAAACCTCTAAGCAGCAAATCTGGCCACATATACATTCCTCGGGACAGTTTGGTGCTTGACCCCCCCTTGCCAGAATATATCTTGTCACAGTTAATTGATTTTTTTAAGTGCAATTTTATCTGAAATGTGTTTATAGTGAATTGAAAAGATTTTGATACTCCTGAAAAGCAGGATTAATCAGGAGAAAAAATCCACCAGCTCTAACTGAATTTACAAGGAGACAGAGATGACTTTATCAAAAAAATTGGGCGCGGAATTTATCGGTACATTCTGGCTGGTACTTGGCGGTTGCGGGAGTGCGGTTTTCGCCGCAGCTTTTCCCGATGTTGGAATCGGCTTTCTCGGAGTCGCTCTGGCTTTCGGCCTGACGGTATTGACCATGGCTTTTGCGATTGGTCATATTTCCGGCTGCCACCTCAACCCGGCGGTCTCATTCGGCCTCTGGTCCGGCAAGAGAATGCCGACCTCGGAACTCGGTCCCTACATTATCGCCCAGGTGGCAGGTGGTCTCGCCGGGGCCGCAGTCTTGTATCTCATCGCCACCGGCAAAGCCGGTTTTGACGTAACCGCAGGCTTCGCATCGAACGGCTATGGAGCCCACTCGCCCGGCGGCTACAGCCTGACTGCCGCCCTGGTAACTGAAGTAGTAATGACGTTCATGTTCCTGATAATAATTCTCGGAGCAACTGATAAACGGGCTCCTGAAGGTCTAGCCCCGATCGCTATCGGTTTAGGACTCACCCTGATTCATCTTATCAGTATTCCGATCACCAATACCTCCGTTAATCCAGCCCGGAGTACCGGAGTCGCTATTTTTCAGGGCGGCTGGGCGATTTCTCAATTATGGCTTTTCTGGGTTGCCCCGATTATCGGTGCAATTCTGGCCGGAGTTGTTTACCGCTGGTTTGAATCTGATTAAAAGAGATACCCTTCTATGCCTGAAAAAGCCCCGCGCAACCGCACCCTGACGATCACCGATACTGAAAGAAAGGAACTGTTGCGTGAAGTCATAACCCTGAATTCATCCTGCGTCGTAACTGATTTTACGGATCGTTTGATCAATCAGGATATCTTCTCATGCACCGGTTTTCTGCCGTCAGCTTTCATTGATCTACTGATCATCGATCCGCCCTATAATCTGAGTAAAAAATTTGCCGGCAACACCTTCACGCGTAAAACTGAAGCTGTATACCGGCAGTGGCTGGAATCATGGCTGCCGGGGCTGAAAAGATGCCTGAAAGAGACAGCGTCGCTGTATGTCTGCTGTGACTGGCACTCATCGAAAGCGGTCCAGAGTGTGCTCGAAGAACACTTCAAAATCAGAAACCGGATTACCTGGGAGAGGGAGAAGGGGCGCGGAGCCAGAGCCAACTGGAAGAACTGCTCCGAAGATATCTGGTTCTGTACAAAAACAGACGACTACTATTTTAACGTTGAAGCCGTAAAGTTAAAACGTAAGGTGGTCGCTCCCTACCGGCACGCTTCCGGCGCACCCAAGGATTGGCAGGAGGACACCGCCGGCAACTTTCGCCTAACTCACCCCTCCAACCTGTGGACCGATATCTCTATCCCCTTCTGGTCAATGCCGGAAAATACCGATCACCCGACCCAGAAACCTGAGAAATTGATCGCCAAACTGATTCTGGCCAGCTCGAAACCGGATGATTTTGTTTTTGACCCTTTTAGCGGCTCCGGAACAACCTGTGTCGTGGCCAGAAAACTGGGTCGTAAGTTTTCGGGCATCGAGATAGAGTCCGACTATTGTGCCATGGCCGTAAAACGCCTCGCCCGGGCCACTTCGGATAAAACCATTCAGGGATATCATGAGGGCTATTTCTGGGAACGCAACACCCTGGCGCAACAGAAAAAGAAAAAGGTGAAAAAACGGGAATCAGATCCGCTTTTTCACCTTTTCACATAAACATCTGTAACATCTGTCAAAAAATTTCAGCCGCTAATCAGAAACAACTCTCACTGACAAGAGCGATCTTTCCCTTTCTAAACATTAGCGGATAAAGCTTTTTCGCAATTTCACCATTATCGAGAGTGGTAGTTAAACCGGAAGCCAAAGAAAGATCCCGGCAACCGGCCAGCAGCCGACGCCAGGTTTCAGCATCGGCCTGAGGGTCGATATTTACCGCCAGCTTACGCAGAAGCATTATCGTATCGTAACCATAAAGCTCCAGCAGGCCGGGTATCTCACCCCGATTGAAGGCGCTGAAATCGGCTTGGAAACGGGCCTGAATCTCAGCCTGGGGATCACTGACAACGGCCTCGGATTCCGAACCGATGGCAACCAGAGGCAGACTCGCCCCGACAAAAAATGACCCTTCAGCAAAATTAGCAACCGAGTCTAAAAACTCAGTATTATTCCAATATCTTCCTCCCAGCAGAAAACACTCATCAAGATCGTAAAAAGCGAGCTGCGGGATAAGCAGTTTTAAGGTCTGCTCCCGATCCGGAATGACCAGAGCTTCGAAATCGCACTGCAGCAAAGGTCGCGGCATTATCTCATCGGCACCAATGATATTAAGTTCAGCCCCGTCAATTCCGATTTTACGGGCAAGATCCGCGAGCTTATCGGCTCCATCCGGTTCAAGTTGTGCCCCGCTGGCGGCCGCCTGGCGCTGGCGCTGGCGCCGTTTCAACCAGGCTTCATAATCTTTGCGTTTCTCTTTGAAACGACGATAGCGCCGTTCCCCGATCAGT
>Ga0190303_1000855_pt1 | contig 12643 bp, 7 predicted proteins | sample 48700701_MG_FD_161672 | JGI IMG/M metagenome (GOLD analysis project Ga0190303, IMG submission 161672) | Hydrothermal vent sediment bacterial communities from Southern Trench, Guaymas Basin, Mexico - 4870-07-0-1_MG | ecosystem: Environmental > Aquatic > Marine > Hydrothermal vents > Sediment ...
GCAAAAACACAAATTATGCGCCTTCGGTATGGTCACCTGATCGAGATGCGGGCAATTCTTACCGATGATCAAAAAGTGGGCTATGACAGGGGGATATTAAATCGTTCTGCTGTAAAATAATCTGATGATGAACCACTATAACCCATGACTAATCATCTTTCTAAACAGGGTTTTTCGTGTTATACCCAGAGCCGTTGCCGTTTTACTCCTGTTGCCCTTGTGGCTGGAAAGGCTATCTTTAATTATCGCCTTTTCAAGATGGTGAACTTGCTCACGCAGAGATTGATCTCTTCTGACGACCGGTGCTTCACCTGACTCCACTGAAGCCTGGTTATGCCCCAGCAGGATAAAATCCAGATTTTTTTCTGCAATATAACGTTGTATCGTATTTCTAAGCTCTCTTACATTACCCTTCCAGGGGTAATCGACAAGAGACTCCATCATTACACCGGAAATTGTTGGGACCTCATCTCCACTTTTGTAGAGTGATAGAAAATGCTCAACAAGCAGGGGGATATCTTCTCGATGCGTACGCAATGGCGGCAGACTAATCGGGATAATATGTATCCGATAATAGAAATCTTGCCGGATCATGCCCTTTCTCAAGCACTCCTCCAAATCTCTGTTTGTAGCTGCAACTATCCGGAAATCAGAGTTCACCTGAAGATTTCCACCAACAGGAATAAACCCTCCGCCGTCTAATGCACGGAGCAGTTTGGCCTGCAAATTCAAGTTGAGTTCAGCAACCTCATCGAGAAAAAGTGTTCCGCCGTCGGCTTGCTTCAGATATCCCAACCTATCCGAAGTTGCGCCGGTGAAGGCTCCTTTTTTGTGACCAAAAAACTCACTTTCAAGCAGATTTTCGGGTATGGCAGCACAATTTACCGTAACAAAATTTTTGTCGTTTCGGTCACTGTTCTGATGAATTGCGCTGGCAACAAGTTCCTTCCCAGTGCCCGACTCACCTGTGACAATAACACTGGCACTAACCCGTGCTGCATTAAGGATCGACTCGTAAACTGCCTGCATCAAAGCGCTTTTACCAATAATCTCACCAAAACGGTATCTTTCGTTGATAGAGGATCGCAAGCTTATATTTTCTCGTCTAAGGCGCTCCGCCTCCTCCTCAACCGCTAATATCCGCAGCTTGGCCTCGGTAATATCTCTTACCATTAAAAAAACGGTTCGTTCACCTTGCCACTGAACAACCGTCCCCCTCCCGCTAACCCAGATCACATCACCATTTTTAGTCAGCGCACGAATATGAAAATCCCTTTTTTCGCATAACCCCTTTTCCAGAGAAGCATATAGCTCCATAAAATCCGCGAGATCTATTTCCGCCACCACATCTGTCAACTTAACGGTTCTCAATTGATCAAAGTTTTTATACCCGAGTATTGAGATAAATACATGGTTCGCAAAAATCGACTGATAATTACGGAGAAGAACAACACCTTCAGGCATATTTTCCGCAAAAAGTGTATAAAGCATGACGCTCTCTTGCAGAGATGACTCGGCCTCTTTGAACTTGCTAATGTCCAACCCAATACCAAGGAGGTATCGTCTTTCCCCTATATTAGTTATAACGCCTGTAAAGAAATAGGGGGTATGGCTCCCGCCTTTTCCAACCACCCTTATCTCGGCTGCAGTTTCTCCCGTCACAAAACCTCTATCAATAACTGCCTTCAAAGTCTCTCTGTCCTCTTCGATGATCAAATCGAAGAGATCGATCTCTGAGATCTCTTTTTCAGAAATACCCATAACGCCCTGTGTATTATTGCTCCAGCGCAGCACCTTACGAGTATCGTCTATGAGGTAAAAAATCCCAGGTAAACTACTAATCAACGTTTCGAAAAACTTGTTTCTTTGGTTGCAGGCAAACACCTCTTCCGGGGGGCAGGCACTGTCTATATTGGTAGATTTCAACAATGATGTACTAATATTTAATCTGTTCGTATCAATGCTCATATTATTCCCCAGTCACAACCCTTTCTCTTAAGGAAGGTTTAAATTTGATGAGCCTCTTTTCATGCTGAACCATACCTTAGAGCCACCGCTTACTGTGAAATAGCTACCCGCAAACCACAGCAACTAAACACACCTGATTATAACACAAAGGACCAAACGGACGCCCAGCGCAGCTTTGTCCAATATGAAATGGGTCTGGAGCGGGAAGCAGGATCGACGAGAAGGGAAAACAGCGCAAGATTTACCGCTACGAGAATATGATGATGCCCTACGACAAGCTCAAATCACTGCCCAATGCCAAAGATTATTTGAAACCTGGCTGATAAAATGCTCTTTAGACTCATTGATGGTTTGGAAAATACTCTCCAGCCACCACAAGCTTATTGATCGATACCACCCATACATAGATATTTGATTTCAAGGTAATCGTCCAGCCCATATTTGGACCCCTCGCGCCCCTGCCCCGATTCTTTGACACCACCAAAAGGGGCCATCTCGTTGGAGACAATACCCTCGTTAATACCCACTATGCCATATTCCAGTGCTTCAGCAACCCGCCAGATTCGCCCAACATCACGCGAATAAAAATAGCTGGCCAAGCCCAACGCAGTATCATTGGCCAGGACAATGGCTTGCTCCTCTGTTTTGAATTTAAACAGGGGTGCTACCGGCCCGAAAATCTCCTCACGAAAAACACGCATATTCTGATTTAGGTTGACCAACACTGTGGGCTCTACAAAGCAACTATTCAGCTCAGGACGGCTACCGCCTGCCACAACCTTTCCACCCTTGAGAAGAGCATCATCGATAAACTCCATCACGTCTCTGGCTGCCTCTTGATTAATCAATGGGCCAATAGTTACATCCTTTTCAGCACCATTGCCCATCTTCAATCCTGCAACCGCAACGATTAATTTTTCTACAAAAGCTTCGTAAATGCTCTCCTGTACCAGTATTCGGTTGGAACAGACACAGGTTTGACCCGCATTGCGAAATTTACTAGCCATTACACCGGCAACGGCTGCGTCCAGGTCTGCATCATCAAAAACGATGAAGGGTGCATTGCCCCCCAACTCCATGGAGGTGCGTTTTACCGTTTGTGCAGATGCGGCCATCAGTTGCTTACCCACCCGCGTAGAACCGGTAAAAGTTAGCTTGCGCACGATCGGATTGGACGTCAGCTCCTGGCCAATCTCTGTGGTCAAGCCTGTTACCATATTGATCACCCCTGCGGGGATGCCTGCACGTTCAGCCAGTTCCGCCATCGCATAGGCTGACAGTGGCGTGGCACTGGCTGGTTTGCAGACCACTGTACAACCTGCCGCCAGTGCCGGGGCAATTTTACGGGTTAACATCGCGTTGGGAAAATTCCAGGGGGTGATACAGGCCACCACACCCACCGGTTGTTTGATACAGAGCAGGCGCTTGTCCTTTGAGGGTTGGGGTATGGTGTCACCGTACACCCGTTTGGCTTCTTCAGCAAACCACTCGATATAGCTTGCACCATAGGCAATTTCAGCTCGAGCTTCCGCCAGTGGTTTGCCCTGTTCAGCCGTCAGAATGATAGCCAAGTCTTCCTGGTGATCTACCAGCAGATTAAACCAGGACCGCAACAACACTGACCGTTCCTTAGCCGTTTTTCTACGCCAGGTAATTTGTGCCATCGCTGCTGCATCTATCGCCCGCCGAGTTTCAACAGCACCACACTTAGCCACTTCAGCAATGGGTTTGTTGGTGGCCGGATTGACGATGGACTGTCTTTCACTGCTGTCCGCCTCAACCCACTGGCCATTGATATAGGCACAGGTTTTTAATAAATCCGCATCCTCTAACTGCCTATTTATCATGTTTTCCATCCCGAACCAGGATACCTGCTAAAAGCAGCTTCCCGTGCAAAGGTCTCATATTAGATTATTGGGGTTGCTCTTTATTTGCTTCTTAAAGTACGAGCAACAAACGCTCTCAGGTCAACAAATGTCTCTTCAGATTCCCAGATCGCGCTGATTATGTCTTCAAATTTCTGAATGTTCTGATCCATGGCGTCACGTACAGGCTGACGGGTCTGCCTTTTATTGATTGCGAACAACTCCGGACGAATTGAGGCAAGAGACTCTGCCAATAACAGCGCTTTATCCAGCAACTGTGCAGGTTCTTCAATGCTATCCACTATACCGCGCTGTAACGCTTCATGTGGCGAATAATTTTTTCCATCCTGGGTCACCGCCTCAAAATCGCGGGGGTGAATTTTTGATCTTAAAATCTCCATAGGCACCGGAGGAAAAGGGAGTCCTACATGTAGTTCAGGGACGCCAATCTGCCCTTTACCTGTTGCCATCAGGGTGCGGTCAGAAGCACATGCCAGGATACACCCACCTGCAATAGCATGGCCGTTAACCGCCGTAATAACAGGCTTGGGGCAAAAATAGAGTGTTTCCAGAAGCTCCCTGAATGAAGAGAGAAACTTGCGAACGTATTGAGCGCCACCTTCGAGCATCCGCGGCAGGTCAACACCCGCGCAAAATATCTTTCCGTGACCGGTAAGTATGATGGCTCGAGCCGAAGATGCGGCTGTTTTTCTAATCGTTTCAACCAGCTTCAGGTTAAAATCTAAATTCATGACATTGGCCGAACCATCATTCATACACAGGATCGCAATACCATTTTTATTTTCTATATCAACCATAGTGTTCTCATTAAACCTGAAATTTTCAGTTACATGCTACGTCGATATTGACCACCCACATCAAACAGGGTCTGGGTAATCTGACCGAGCGAGCAGTAACGCACCGCTTCCATCAGTGCTTCAAACCCATTTTCATCATGAATGACCGCCTGCCTGACCGCCTCCAATGCAACAGCTGAATTCTCGCTATTCCTTTCCTGAAACTCTTTCAACCTGCTAATTTGGCTCTGTTTCTCTTCCTCTGTTGAGCGTGCCAATTCGATCTCAATAGCCTCATCTGTTGACTCGTTGAGAAAGGTGTTAACACCGATAATTGGCAGGCTGCCATCGTGCTTTTTGTGCTCATAGAGCATAGACTCTTCCTGAATCCGGCTGCGCTGGTAACCGGTTTCCATAGCGCCCAATACTCCGCCACGTTCGGAGATTCGTTCAAACTCGCACAGCACCGCCTCCTCTACCAGATCGGTCAGCTCATCAATAATGAAAGCGCCCTGGTTGGGGTTTTCATTTTTAGCCAGACCCCATTCACGGTTGATGATCAACTGGATCGCCATAGCGCGTCGAACCGACTCCTCCGTGGGTGTAGTGATCGCTTCGTCATAGGCGTTGGTATGCAGGCTGTTACAGTTATCATAGATGGCGATCAGCGCCTGCAGTGTGGTTCGGATATCATTGAACTGCATCTCCTGGGCGTGCAGTGATCGGCCTGATGTCTGGATATGGTATTTAAGCTTCTGGCTACGTTCGTTGGCACCATATTTAAAGCGCATAGCGGTTGCCCAGATACGCCGGGCAACCCTGCCCATCACGGTGTACTCCGGGTCCATACCATTGGAAAAGAAAAACGACAGGTTGGGCGCAAAATCATCAATGCTCATTCCGCGAGCCAGGTAGTTTTCAACATAGGTAAAGCCATTGGATAACGTATAGGCCAGCTGAGAGACCGGATTAGCACCCGCCTCAGCAATATGGTACCCGGAGATAGAAACAGAGTAGAAGTTGCGAATTTCATGGTCGATAAAATACTGCTGAATATCACCCATCATCCGCAAGCTGAACTCTGTGGAGAAAATACAGGTATTTTGCCCCTGGTCCTCCTTTAAAATATCAGCCTGGACGGTGCCTCGCACCTGCCGGAGGGTGTTGGCCTTGAGCTCCTGAAACTCTGAGTCGCTCGGTTCTACGCCCCGCTCCGCCCTGAATTTTTCCAGTTGTTGGTCAATCGCCGCATTTAGGAACATCGCCAGGATGGTCGGTGCCGGGCCATTAATGGTCATCGAGACGGAAGTTTTCGGATCACACAGATCAAAACCATCGTAGAGTACTTTCAGATCATCCAGGGTAGCGATAGAAACCCCGGCATTACCGATTTTACCGTAGATGTCTGGACGCTGATCCGGGTCTGCCCCATAAAGAGTGGCTGAATCAAAGGCGGTCGAAAGCCGTTTGGCATCGCTGTGTTCTGAAAGCGCCTTGAGACGTCGGTTGGTACGAAACGCATCACCCTCCCCGGCAAACATTCTGGCAGGGTCTTCCCCCTCTCGTTTGAAAGGAAATACACCTGCGGTAAAGGGGAACTTACCTGGCAAATTCTCTTTAAGTAGCCATTTAAGCAGCTCCCCATGATCTTCAAAACTGGGCAGTGCAACGCGGCGTATATTGTTGCCAGACAGGGTTTTTGAGGTGAGCTGGGTGCAGATCTCCCTGCCATTGGGCAACCGAGTGACCTGCTGCTCACCCTGATAGGACTGTTTTAACTGCGGCCACTGCTGAAGCAGCTTAAGCGCCTTTGAATCCAGAGACTCTTCACGCTTCAGGATCAGTTCATTAATATCGCCCTGTGCGCCATCTTTACCTGATTCATTCAGCATACGCCGGGTTTCAAGCAGCTGCTGACGCTCCCTGACAAGCTGGGACTGCTCTTTGACCGTATTATGATAATCGCGTACTGTCTCAGCAATCTCCGCAAGATAGCGTTGGCGATGGGGGGGGACAATGATCGATTTTTCCGATGAGGTTTTGATATCAACCCGTTCCAGGCAGTTTTCAAACTCTCTCAGTCCCTTGGTGCGTAAAATTGCCAACAGGCCCTGATAGGCCGCCGTTACTCCGTCATCATTGAATCGGGCCGCAATGGTTCCATATACCGGCATCGACTCAATAGGCTCTAAAAAAGCTTCTCGGTTACGCTGCACCTGCTTGGATACATCCCGATAGGCATCGTCACTGCCCTTTCGGTCAAACTTGTTAATGACCACCTGATCGGCAAAATCAAGCATATCGATCTTTTCCAACTGACTTTGTGCGCCAAACTCCGGTGTCATGACATACATAGAGGCATCAACATAGGGTACGATTCCAGCATCGCCCTGGCCTATTCCGGGGGTTTCCACAATAATCAGATCAAAGCCCGATAAGCGCGTGGCACTGATGATATCCGTCATTCCCTCAGGCACTTCGGCTACTGATGTGCGCGTGCCAATGGATCGCATATAGATATTGGGATGATAGATGGCATTCATCCGAATCCGATCCCCCAGCAGCGCGCCACCGGTTTTCTTTCGGGTCGGGTCAATGGCCAGGATGGCAATATTAAGCTGATCGCCGCTATCAAGGCGAAATCGTTGGATCAGTTCATCGGTGAGCGATGACTTACCCGCACCACCGGTCCCGGTAATACCCAGAACGGGTACTTTTCCGGCCACAGCACTGGCTTGCTGACGCACTGCTTGTAGCTGCCCTTCATCCAGTTGACCTCGCTCAATGGCCGTGATGGTTCTGGCTAAAAACAGACGGTCGCCCTTCGCCAGTTGCGCGGCTGTATCTTTAACATCAACTGCTGAATCAGTTGAGCAGCGTTGCAGCATATCATCAATCATCCCCTGCAAGCCCAATTGCTGCCCGGCCTGGGGTGAATAGATCCGTGCGACACCATATGCCTCCAGCTCCTCAATTTCCGCAGGAACAATAACGCCGCCACCACCACCAAAAACCTGAATATGCCCAGCACCGTTTTTACGCAGCTGATCGACGATATACTTAAAATATTCTACATGGCCACCCTGGTAGGAGCTGATGGCGATACCCTGCACATCCTCTTGCAGAGCAGCCTCTACCACCTCCATGACAGACCTGTTGTGTGCCAGATGAATAACCTCGACACCCGAGCTTTGAAGAATTCGGCGCATAATATTGATTGAGGCATCGTGACCGTCAAAAAGGCTGGCGGCGGTCACAAAACGTAGCGGAACATCTGCCGATGGAGAGCTGGTAGCAGATTGTTTTTTAGCACTATTATTCATACAGGAAACCCTTGCGTAATGGGCCGATATCAATCTCATTAATTAAATCTTTCACCCGCTTCATTTTCTGTTGTAGAAGCTTAGGGTTAATAGATTAACCAAAAAACTTATCGGGATTGGTATAACTCGGCCTCTGATTTTTATTATCTGATATTACTGATGCCTTAGTTGGCGTTGCAACTCACGCATCCGGAATGTTGTAAGAGGTATTTCATTAAACGTGAACTGTTTCTAATGGCACTGAAGCACAAAACACACGCCCTCACATAGCGTTCTAAACGCCCAATAGCAGGCGCATACTGCGCTTAAGATTAAGATAGAGACTGGTAACCCGCTCTATGTCTTTTGGGTTAACCAACCACTGATAGGCAATACCCACTATGGCAACAGAAAACATCTCGGCAGCCGCTTCAGGATCCATCTTTGGTTCAATAGTTCCCTGCTTAACGGCCAGATTAATCCAGTTCACGACATCTTTACGGCGCCGGTTACGGATGCTTAACATAAAGGGCCTGATCTCGTTTTTAGGCTCGATTGAGTCAAACCACAACATGTAAAAAACACGTGCGTAGTCAGACTCATCCAAACAAAAACGGTAATGTGCATCTACCGATGCCTCAAGCGCTTCAATGCCTACAAGACCCTTTGTCGCCCGTTTGAGTGCCACAAGCCATTTGTTACTGATGGATCGCGCCACAAACTCACATAAACCAGCTTTCGATCCAAACCGATAACCCGCCAGACCGCGGCTGTAGCCGGCCATCTCACCCACCTCTCTTAGGGTGGTTTTCGCCATGCCACGCTCGAGGATCAAACGTATAGCCGCCTCAAACATCAAGCTGTCGGAAAGATCTGTACGTTGCTCCTGAGTTTTTCTTTGCACCTCTGTCACGCTGACTACCACACCTCTACTACTCTGGTTGTGATGAAACTAATCCTAACTTACTTGTTGCCGACAAGCAAGTTAGTGTGAATATCCATTATTATGCAGCACACCGACAACGAAAACCCGCATTATTTTGCGCTCGGCTGATATAATTCCAAAAATGGTTTCATACCGAAAACGGGGCAAACAGTGTTTCCGATAATTCAGAACAATCCCTTCTCTCTCAGAGAGTAGGCCAGGATAAGAGAACATAAAAAAACACTGGGTTAGCAATTATTGCTCCTCACTCCAACTCTCTCCTTGGCAGAGAGATTCTTAACGAGACAGCAGTAATGACCGATAACTACAACCCGCTGACTGTACCCATTCGAAAGGCCGCCACTGTTATTTTGGTGGCACAAACTCCTGACCTGAAAATACTAATAATGCAGCGCAACACGCAAACGGTATTTGGCGGTGGAATGTGGGTATTCCCCGGTGGAGGGCTTGATAGTAATGATGGCTCGAAAGCCATTCACACACTGTGTATAGATGGATCAGACCGATCTGCCAGTGAGCTGCTGGGGTTGCCAGAGGGCGGCCTAAGTTATTACGTCGCAGCTATCCGCGAAACATTTGAGGAATCGGGAATTTTACTGGCATCACATCAAGAAACGCAGCAACTGCTTAACTTGAAAAACCTGCAAATTAAATCTCGATTTATGACTCATAGAGATGAGTTAAACAAACAAAGCCTCTCTTTTAGCGAACTGCTCCACCAGGAAAGCCTGCTTTTGGCCACGCACAAAATGCACTATGTTGCCCGCTGGATCACACCCTGCGGCCCACCACGAAGATTCGACGCACGATTTTTTGTGGCACAGATCCCTGCTGGCCAGTCAGCCACTCATGACAATAACGAACTTATCCGCTCGCAATGGCTGACTCCTCCTGAAATTTTAAGACAACACACCACGGGTAAAGTAGGCCTGATGGAGCCCACATTGCGCATGATAAAAAATCTTTGCCTGTTCCGTAGTGCAGATGAACTGCTGCAATCAGCCGCAGCTACAGATATGTCCTATCATCGTGTCAGGTATAGGTCGAAACACAACCTGCTGGTACCAGGCGAACCAGGTTATGAAGAGGCTGATGAGAATGTTGAACGTGGCTGGATCAGGCTGCGTCCACTGGAGAGTTGAATTTCATCCCCCCTCACCCCAACCCTCTCCCTGAGGGAGAGGGTGTTTACGGCAATTATCCGCCGAAACGCGCTTTAGCTTCGCGCCGACGAGCATGCAGCAGCGGCTCTGTGTAGCCACTCGGTTGCTCCATACCCTTGAGCACTAGATCACAGGCAGCCTGAAAAGCGATACTTTGTTCAAGTTCTGGTGCCATATTTCGGTATAGAGGATCGTTGTCATTCTGCTTGTCAACCACTTCAGCCATCCGTTTCATGGTTGCTATCACCTGATCTTGCGTGCAGATACCGTGATGCAGCCAGTTGGCAATATGCTGGCTGGAAATTCTCAATGTAGCCCGATCTTCCATCAGCCCCACATCGTTATAATCAGGCACCTTTGAACAACCGACACCCTGGTCAATCCAGCGCACCACATAACCCAGAATACCCTGGGCATTGTTATCCAGCTCCTGCTGAACTTCCTCAGCGCTATACTGTAGATCTGCCGGTTTAAGCGGGATCGTCAGAATATCATCAACGCTGGCCTGCTGACGACTGGCAAGCTCCTGCTGACGTTCGGCCACATTGACTTTGTGATAATGTGTCACATGCAGGGTGGCCGCCGTGGGGGATGGAACCCAGGCACAACTGGCACCGGCCATCGGATGGCCAATCTTGTCCTTCATCATCTGTGCCATTTCGTCAGGTTTAGCCCACATACCCTTACCTATCTGGGCACGGCCTCTAAGACCCGTCGCTAGCCCGATATCAACGTTTCTGTCTTCATAGGCTAAAATCCAGGGCTGCACCTTAATCTCATCTTTACGGTACATAGCGCCAGCCAGCATACTGGTATGGAGTTCATCTCCGGTACGATCCAGAAAGCCAGTATTGATAAATATAACCCGTTCGCCAGCTTCCTTGATACAAGCTTTCAGATTGATACTGGTACGACGTTCCTCATCCATAATCCCGATTTTCAGGGTGTTCACTGGCAGCTCCAGCGCCTGCTCAATACGAGCAAAAAGATCCACGCTGAAGGCCACCTCTTCCGGCCCGTGCATTTTTGGTTTTACGATATAGATGCTGCCACAACGTGAATTACTGTATTCGCCGTTATTTTTGAGATCGTGCATTGCAGCTAAACTGGTAATCACACCATCCATGATACCTTCTGGCAGTTCATTACCCTGGCTGTCGAGAATCGCTTCATTGGTCATCAGGTGACCCACGTTGCGCACCAATAACAGACTACGACCAGGTAGAGCAAAACTCTGACCTTTCGGGTCAACATACGGGCGATCAGGGTTCAACCGGCGAGTCAGCCGCTGACCACCCTTCTCCATATCCGCATCCAACGTACCCTTCATTAAGCCCAGCCAGTTGCTGTAAACTAATGCCTTGTCTTCAGCATCTACCGCCGCGATTGAATCTTCGCAATCCTGAATGGTGGTAATCGCCGATTCCAGCACCAGATCCTGAACACCTGCCAGGTCATCCTTGCCCACAGGGGCCGTTGGATCGATCTGAATCTCAATATGCAACCCATTATTACGCAGCAAAATACCTTCAGGTTGCGCAGCATCACCCCGGTAGCCAGCAAAGCGACTTTGGTCTGCCAGCTGGGTGTTGGTTCCATCCTGCAGGGCTACCTGTAGTTGACCATCCACAATAGCGTACTGTTTGGCATCAACGTGACTGCCCTGCTCCAGGGGTGCGGCAGTATCCAGGAACGCTTTGGCGAAGGCGATCACTTTTGCCCCTCGCACCGGATTGTACCCTCCAGCCCGGGTTGCGCCATCGGCTTCTGAAATCACATCGGTGCCATACAGGGCATCATATAGACTACCCCAACGGGCATTGGCAGCATTGAGCGCATAACGTTGGTTCATTACCGGCACCACCAGTTGGGGACCTGCAATGACGGAGATCTCTGGATCTACGTTTTGCGTCGTAACGGCAAAATCTTCAACTTCGGGCAGCAGATAACCAATCTCAAGCAAAAAGTTTTTGTAGTTCGCTTGACTGAATGCAGCGCCTGAATTTTGCTGGTGCCACTGATCAATCTTTTCCTGTAACAGATCACGTTTATCCAGCAGTGCCCGGTTGCGGGGTGCAAACTCGTTGAATATCTGTTCAAACTCCGCCCAAAAATGATCCTGGTCTACCCCGGTACCGGGAATAACTTCGTTATTAACCAGATCATAGATCACCTTCGCAACCTGTAGGCCACCTTTCTGAATTCGCTCTGTCATTGTTCGCCTCACCACTTAAAAGTCGTTTATATTTGAGGATCTGGTCACACAAAAAACGGCGTTTAGCCGGTTATTATGGACCGCCTGGCACTCATCGGAACACATTGAATGCGGGATTTTATTGAATACAACCAGATTTATCTAATTGATGACCGTTATTTTCAGTATTTCTGCCAATGATGCCCTCTACTATCCAAACGAAGCAAAACGCCTGGAAAGTGCATCAATATCAGGCGTCAGGGTTGTGTTGTTGTTTTTTCGTTGACTGTACCCACATGAGATTAGTAGCATAATTCTGGGTCACTTTTTCAACCCCACTTCGCTCCAGATATCCTTCATTTCCGGCGCCCAGGTAGGTCGCATAGGTTCCGGAGGCTACCATCAACG
>Ga0190303_1000856_pt1 | contig 12620 bp, 5 predicted proteins | sample 48700701_MG_FD_161672 | JGI IMG/M metagenome (GOLD analysis project Ga0190303, IMG submission 161672) | Hydrothermal vent sediment bacterial communities from Southern Trench, Guaymas Basin, Mexico - 4870-07-0-1_MG | ecosystem: Environmental > Aquatic > Marine > Hydrothermal vents > Sediment ...
CAAAACATTGCTCGTAAGACTCTCCTGAAACTGAAATGCAGAAATCATACACTCCAACAGGTAACGGATTTGAAGTTAAATTAGACGTATTAGAAAACGTATAAGGTGCATCATTAATGGTTGTTGTGTAACTATAAGATTCTGTAGCTACAATAGTAACTTGTCCATTCTCTTTATTTGGACACGTTTCACTTGTTACTTCAATATTGAAATTGTTGGATGGTAAGGTGAAAATTCCTGGATTAACAGTAAATACAGCATCATTGCTATCTGCCGCTCCTTGGGGATCTGTTGCTGTAAAAGTAATTGTTTCACTTCCATTCCATTGAGTATTTGGAATAGAAATAGTTGCAACCCTATTGCCATCAATGTCAACAACCAACCCTGAATTTCCAGAATAACTCCATATTATTTCCGAATCATAATTATCTATGTCAGTTACAAAATCATCTAACTGAATTGGTGTAAAACTACTTCCTCCTTCAATGGTTTGATCTGCAATATTACTAACAACTGGATCGTCATTAACATTTGTAACCGTAAATACAGCATCATTACTATCTGCTGCTCCTTGGGGATCTGTTGCTGTAAAAGTGATTGTTTCACTTCCATTCCATTCAGTATTTGGAATAGAAATAGTTGCAACCCTATCATCGTTAATACTAACAACAAGTTCAACTTCACCAGTAGTAGCCCATGTCAATTCTGAGTTTGAATGATCAACGTCCGAAACAAAATTGTCTAAATTAACTATCACAAAACTACTCCCTTCTTCAATTGTCTGATTAGGAATATCACTTACAATCGGAGCATTATTAGCATCATTTAACATCAATGCGTCATGATAAATATCAGAAATTATAATATTATCAAGTCCGCCCTGAAGACATTCTTCATTTGCATTGAAATAACCACTACTCAAACATAAAGTTCCTGCACCTGTTAAAACCATTCCTTCACCATTTAATTCTCTTATTTCATTGCCAAGCATATTTCCAAGATTATCATAGACACGTGCTTCAACAATATTATTTTCAACAGAACGAGCAAAATAAAAGGTGTACCAATTACCTTCTGTTATACTCACATTCTCAATTTCTAAATTTACAGTTGAGTTATCCTCCAAAAAATATTCAAAATGAAGGTGCTTTTGATTGTTATCGTTAAATGATATTGAGTAATTCCGTTTGTATTTAGAAACAGCATTTTTTTGCAATAAAACAGGTTTTTGATTCATTACACCTGTAGTATTCTCAATTAAAAAATCACCTTGTATAGTCCAATCATCTCTCAATGAAAGTTTTGGGTAATGCTCAATTGATATCATATCCCACTGACCGTCAAACTTGGCATAACTTCCATTTTGTTCATCTCTCGGATCAAACGATATATTTCCTTTAATTCTTCCATTGTTAGCATTAAGAATACCATTAGATAATCCGTTTTCAAATGACATTTGAAAAACTTTTCCAAAAGTTGGTGGGTCCCCTAGTATTTGGAATACAAAGTTAATCTCAGGATGTTTTTTATCAGAAAATCGTAGTATGCAATTTTCTGAATTTGGAATATTCCAGGAATAGCTACCTGTGGAAAATGGAACTTCAGAAATCTGACTCCAACTATTCATTACATCTACAGAATATTCAATAACCAAATCATCAATATAATTCCCTTCCCAATCGAATGTAAAATTAGCACCGGGAGTGAAGGCCGTTTCCAAGTCCCAATGAGGATTAAACAAAAATGTTGGTAAATATCGATGATACAATGTTTCATATAAATGTGTTTGGAAATCTATAAGTCCACTGTACCCTATAATCGAAAAATCATCAGACTGTTTCAAAAACTGCAATAGCGTTTCTTTAGAGAAATTATCTTGTATAAAAGTAAAAGCAGAGTAAGACATGTGATAACCGAAACTGGTATTTTCCTCAAAAGCATAAATTAGATCAGGGAAAAATTTATTCTGATCATTCCAGTAATCATGATGCTGCTGAAAATATGTGACATTCATTCCAATGTACCCGTAAACGCGTTGTTCAGGTGTATTCATCGCTCCTCCTTCATTTAACCAGGCTGGCAATCGAGTTTCAGATAAATACCCTAGTACATTGTGCGTAAATTCATGCTGCATCGTGTTGTTGTGCTTTGCTAAAATTCTATTTAATTCGGTGTCAAGATTCTCTACACTAGTTGTGGATTTTAATACACTATGAGATAAGGCTTCACCTCCACTAACCACTGCATCTATATTGCCATTTTGGATATATGTATATGTTTCAGAAGATCCAAATATTGCAACCAATAAAGGGTGATTTATTCGTGTCTCGTAAGTTTCTTCACAAATATCTGCGTACAATCGTAAGCCTTCAACAACCAAGTTAGCTTCCTCTTGACTATTGCTATAAATAATAAAATCATCCTCTTCAATAAATTTTCTCATACCACCATCTTCAATATCTAATAAGAAAAATATTCGAATGATTTGATACCAAATATCTAAATATGGTTGAGCATATCCACAACATATCCCACTTCTTATTGGAGATAAATATCCGTATCTAAATATTGAAGCAAAAACATAGGTATATGCCAGTTCAACATTAATTTCCTCGTCTAGTTCAGTCCAGGAATCAAATGTTGAAGGAATAGGAAAAGTGTTGTTGTTTGTATCCAAATAGTTCTGTATTAATGTTAAATCTGGAGAGTATCCCGATTCATATAAACCAAAACCAAAACTCAATCCACTTGTTGGTTCATTTCCCTTCTTTTTTACCATAATATAACGAGCCAAAACCGATACTACAGCTTTTTCTATATTTGAGAAATACTTTAATTGTCTTGTGGTTGAAGGAACTTTTATGTGTAACTGATTATCTTCTACAAGATAATATCCAACATCCCAGTCACGAACATATGATGGTACATCAATAAATGTTTCATCCGTGTCATATAGGTATACATCAATCTTAGAGGAGCGGTCTAATAACTGAATGTTGTTCCAAATTTCATAAATCGTATAATCTAGATTTTCAAATTTTTTCTCTATCAATAGTCTTAAATTTTCAGAATAGAGTTCAGAATTTGTGTAATGAAAAATAAAATTATCGGATGATGTTGTTTCCCAGTCGGATTCATTTTCCCCACTTCTAAAATCATTCTGATTTCTAGGAAATAACTGGTATCCAAAGCTATAAGGTTCTGAGTTATCGTATTGACCTAAGCATCCTATGATTGAAAAAAAATCGAGGGGAATTTGCATACCATCAATATCTGTATCAGCATCTATATACACATTTAAATAATTTGTACCATCTGTTACCTGATAATTTGTATTGCTTGAAAACGTACCAGTTTCTACAAAAGTCACATTATCAATTTGTAGTAATTTTCCCTCAAGTAATTCAACACCATTCCAAGTTTGATTTAGAATATCTAAAATACTAACAATTTCAGAATCAGGTATGTTTGAATTCTTATGAACGATCAGTTCCGATTCACCTTCAACATAAACCAGTTGAGTTAATCCATTGTACAAAGCAACTTTTCCAGTTATTGTAATGGAATCTCCTTTTGATAAGAGTGATACAAATTCACTTCCATGAACAGCAATACCAGCCTGATTATCCTGAATATAAGCTGGCCCGTTATTCCCAAAATCGTTTGATGCCGTAACAATACCCGAAACCGTAACCGTTTCATCCAAATGAATTGGAATACCCACACTATTATTTTCTCTGAGATTGATTATTCCATTGCCTTCAACTTGTTTAAAAAAATACTTTAGGGCATCGCCAATAACACGATTAAAATTTTGCCATGTATGACCATCTCCAATAATTGTATACTTAAATACTTTTCCTTTTTGATCATAAATATCTTTTAGTCTATTGAAGTATCTTTCAGCTTCCACATCAAATACACCGTAGCTTAAAAATAATTTTAGATTATCTAAATTTGCCGCAAGCAACTCAGAATCAATAGGATAATCTTCATTTGGGTGTAAGTATGGAGAATTCATCCCAATATTGTGAAAATAATCAGAGGCTTTAACACTAAAATATTCGGCATTGTACCCTCCATAAGATGCACCCATAATTGCACGGGCATTAGCAGAAGAGTTACTTTTATAAGTAGCTTCAATTTCAGGAATTAATTCCTTGGTAACATAATTAACAAAATTTGTATTATTTCTATATTCAATTCCACGTCTGTCATTAGATAAATCATTTGGGTCACGTGGGTCTAAGAAAATTGCAATAACTGGTTCAATTAATTCATCTGCAATCAAATTATCCAATACGATTACCATTTTTCCGATATTATCATCAAGATAATTTTGACCATCGGTAACATAAATTGTTGGCAAACTTGATAAGTTACTATAACCAACAGGTGTATAAACCCTATATTGACTTGTATAACCAAGGTTTGTACTGTTTATTATAATGTTATCACTTAGTATCCCTTTTGCAATTTCTATCCTTGGAATAATCTCATCATGTTTTTTATAATCTGGCATCCATAATTCTGAATTTTCATAATCACCAACTAATGGATGTGGGTTGTTGGAATCCATAATCCATTCACTTCCATCACGAACAATTTTATATTCACATCTGGTATCCGCCAAAAATTCTTTTTCTAATATCCATATATTGCTTATACCTAGTTGGGTACCAAAATCAATATTCACATCCCATTCATTAAACATACCTGCCCAATTTATTGTATCTGCAGTTCCACGGAACAAAAATGCTACTTTTGTACCTTCAACAAAAGGAAAGTTTCCTGAGGAAATCAATGCGTCCCAAAATTCATCCAACTGAGCACTGTTTTCTGTCGAACTTGTTAATTCTGTAAGCTTCTCAATAAAAGCATCGTAATTAGTAAAATAATAAGGTTCCTCAATTTTTAAGAATTTTTTATTCAGATATGAATAATAAGCTGTCATAAATACTTCTACTGATGAAAAACCTAAATTAATAATACCTGACTCTGGGTCAATTATTACATCCTTCACTCCTGAATATCCTTTAATATCATAGATGAAGTTCAGCATAATTTCACCAAATAAATAGTGGTCAACTTCCGATTGGCTTGTATAATTCTTGGTTTCCTCCCAAGTGGGTAAATGACCGTAATAATTTATGGCATTATTAAGAACTCCATCCGTTTGTACTTGCATTTGATCAATTTCTTCTTCACTAAGTGGTCCGTGTGAAATAAACTGAGCTGAACCTTCATTAATCCAGGCTGTCATATCCCCTGCCGGTAGATGCGATTGGGCTAAATGCCCCAACTCATGTCTGATTAAGCGTTTAAATCTTTCAAAATCATTTTCATCGATTGGACTAGTCGATGACAAACCTGATGACCATGCTGTTCCCCCGGTATACCGATTGATGCATTCTCGATCACCAATCGCTGAAAAATCACATTCGGGCATGGTAATGTAACTGAATTTTTCATATACCTTAAAGTCATATAATTTCTGATATTCTATTATAGCTTCTTCAAGTACAGGCGAAAAATAATTGGCCCAGAATTCCTCAGCATCACGATAATAAAATTTAAAATGATCGGTCTCTTCATTTAGTTTTATCCTATTTTCTTCATTTTCTTCAAGAATCCTAACACTTACATATCGCTTCCATATTTCAAACAATTGATCAGCTGTTTCAATATCCCACCATGAGACAGGTGCAATCGTATTTTCATCTATTATGTCAATCATGTGATAACTCCAGGTTTTTAAAACACCCATAAACTCTCCAAACATGTATGAAATGGCGAAGCCATTATTCGCTGAAAAAATAGTTGTATTATTCAGAATTTCAAAAGAGGTTAGTGACTCATCATAATTATTGAAAGCTGTTTTAATATCACCGTCATCTAATCGCATGTCTGCCTCATAAGATGCAAATCCAGATTTAAACCAGAGTGGTATTTTAGTCGCTTGGTAGTAATATTGAAGAAATGACTGGCACATGTAATAAACTGCAGCTTGGTCTATGTCTGTAAACACTTCCAATTGTTCTGCAGTAGTAGGCTCACTAACATATACCCAACCATTTGCATCTACATAACCACAATCAAATGGAAGGGCATTGGAAGGTTTCTGAGTTTCATAATCAGAAAGTTGTAACACATCAATTGTTAAACTGTATGGAGAACTGTCATATTTCATTCTATGTAAATTGAGCGCATTGATTTTATTATCCATTCGCTCAATATCAAGTTCTTCAGGAAAAGATGGTGGTTCTTGCGTGAAATCTCGTACAATATTGCTTACCCGGACTTCGTCGATAAATCCAATCAACCCTTCTCCAATTCGAAGGTCTTGTGAACTTAATAATACTTCATTATTGGTAAAAGTATTTGAGCTGGATGAAACGATTTCAAAATTTTCATCACGAACGATTAAAGTTATAGCAGAACTTTCAGAATTACGTTTAAAAGCTATGTGGTACCATTGATTTAGATTGGGGGACATACTGGTAGTATTGATACGGATTTCCTCATTTGGAAAATAGAATCCATGAAAAATATTTCCCCACCATGGATGAACTTCTAATGCATAATTAGAGTAGTATACATCAGTATCTCCAGGTTTTCTTATAATGACAGATGCAGATTCCGAGTTAAACTCAGTAAGTTTTATCCATGCTTCAATTGTCCAGTCTCCGGTAAGACTTAAATTATTATCGTGTGGAATTGTGATGAAAGAAGTACCATCAAGGCTTAGGCATTGCCCAAGATTAGGAAGTACATTAGAGTTATAAGAAGCACCGGTTCCGTTTTGCGACCCATCGTTGGACAATGCAGAACTGTTTGTCAAATCACCATCAAAGTGCATTAATAATACCGTATTTTCATCGGTCGCATAAGGATTTATTGTTTGAGAAAAAGATAATCCGGAGATTAAAAGACCTACAATTACTAAATAAAAAACTTTAACATTCATAGTATATGATTTTTTTAACTTTATTACTTGTTACAACTTATCCCTAAATAAAATCACATTAAGACTAAAACAATTTTTTATTGGGAAATAACGTGACTAAAGTTATAAAGTGTTTTTGAAGATTTTAGTGATATTTATCATATACGATAAACCCCGTTTTAAGTAGTGATTTGTTAAAGAATTAACATGCAATATGGTTTAAAATGCGTATTACATTTAAAATAATATAAGACTATAAAAATTATGGATAAATTAGAAATAAAATATACAAGTGGTTTTTGGTTTATCAGGCCTAATTGAGAATTAAAATAATTATCATGAATTTTACACGCTCTTTATCATATATATTTTGCTGCTTTTTCAAACAATATTTATTAACTCTAAATTGAAATATTAAATCCCTCTATGTGTAAATATATGTTTAATCATTCTAGTATTGTTTTTGTAACTTCTTCAACACTTCCCATTCCATCAACTTCAATGAAGTTAAATTTTGATTTCATAAATTCAATAGCTGGTTGCGTAAATTCTTCAAAAACCTCTATTCTTTTCTTATGAATAAGAGAATCTTTATCATCAGCTCTACTTGATGTTTCAGCCCTTTTTTTAGCTCTAACTAAAAGTTCATTATGAGGTACATTTATATTTAATACTGTTTTTATTTTAAGCCTTTTTAGAGTTATTAATTCTATTAAATCTTCAACTTGAGAAATTGTTCTAGGATATCCATCTAAAATAATTCCTTTTTTATCTAAATTTTTATCAATTATATTTTCAAATAAATCTTTAATAATCGCATCAGGAACTAAATCTCCTTTTTCTTCATATTCAGACATTATTTTACCTAAAACCGTATTATTTTCTTTCTCTAAACGGCAGTGACTTCCTGTTGAAATATGATTATATCCGAATTTTCCTTTTAAAATTCTACATTGTGTTCCCTTTCCAGAATATGGAGGACCTGTAATTATTAATATTTCCATGATTCTATTTTGGAATAAAAGTATTGTTAAAATTAAATTACTTCTAAAATTGTATTAAAATAAGCCGTTTGGTGTAATGCCCAACCATTTGAAATAGGTCATTGCCATCACTATTGATGTTATCCAAGCTATTATCTGCATTGTAATACCAAATTTAAATCCGTCAGTCATACTATAATGATTTGTAGAGTAAAGTAGTAATGCTGGTTTACTATTAAAAGGTAATGTGTATACATGCTCAATAAGTAATGCAACTGGAAATGCTAAGCTCATAATAGGATAATCAAACCGAACTGCAACACCAATAGCTATAGGAATAAATATCATAGATCGCATAGTTTTAGACTGCATAAATAAAGCACTAAATACCATAGCAAAAGTAAGTACTAAGTAAAGTATCCAAAATGGTGTATTTACTCCAAATCCCATTGCATCAAACGCAGCATTTACCGAAATAGAAGGGAGATCTGTAACTTTAAATCCTGCTCCAAGAGTATAGGCACCTGCCGAGAACAATAATAAATGCCAAGGTATATCCACATCATTCCATTTTACAATACCAACTTTTGGTAATAATGCAACAATTGCTCCTACAAATGCGACTGCTGTAGGACTTACACCATGCCATCGATCAGTAACCCATAGGGCTAAAATACTTACAAAAATTACTATTGATTTTATTTCATTAAATGATACTTTACCCAACGCATCTAAGTCTTTTTTCAAACTTTCCATTCCTCCAACAATACTTGGTTTTCTATCTTCTTTTTTAATAGGAAACAGTACTTTAACTCCAATTATCCAAGCTATTATCATTAAGCCTAGTGCTACAGGCAAGGAAGCTACCATCCACTCAGAAAAAAAGATATCAGTACCAATAGCACCTGCAATTAATGAAGCCGCTAATAAATTAGCTCCTGATCCAGTTAAAAATGAACTGGCACCCATATTATTTTGAAATAAGTTTTGTAGCAGTATATTTCTTCCAACATTATTTTTCTTACCATTTGAGGCTCCATAAATAGCAGCAACAACCATAAAAACTGGCAATAAAATAGCAGATTTGGCTGTAGTGGCTGATATAAATAATGACAAAACAAGATTAATAACCAAAAAACTTATAATAATAGATGAAGCATTTTTCCCAAATTTAATAATAAACCAAAGTGCAAATCTTTTAGCAACACCAGTAGCAACTAACATACTTGCCAATACAAATGACATTATATTTAACCACATAACTTTATGTCCCAATTGTGCATAGGCAACTTTTTCAGAAAGAACATTTGTTAGTACCAATGCAATAATTAAGATTAATGATGTTAGGTAATTTGGAATTGCTTCTGTTATCCACAATATTAATGAGGCAACAAAAATTGCGAGCATTGCTTTGTTTGAAAAAATGAAGTTTTGTAGTCCAATATTCTCAAAATTGGATTTGGCATTTTCACTTAACGAGGCTGTATCTAACTGATCTAAAAACGGAATTTTTAAGACATACAATATAAGCACAAAAGAAATAATTGCCAATGGTGCACCAATAGACATTAAAAAAAATTCAAACTTAGATTTATCCCTTTTAGGAAGTTTCTCCATTCGATAATTTTTCATATCTAAAACATCAAAACCATCTTTTAATATTGCACTCATCTTGTCTGTTTTTTAAAGTTTTAAACCTAAAATATAATTACCACTTTTTATAAGGTGTTTTCATTAACATAGAGTTGTAGTATTTTACTTGTCCTGTTACTTCTTCACCTAACCAAGCTGGTTTTTCAAAAACTTCATCTTCTGATGGTAATTCTATCTCAGCTACTGTTAAACCTTCATTTTCACCATAAAATTCATCTACTTCAAAAAATAAGTCATTGATTCCGGGAACAATATAACGAGTTTTATCTATAACTCCTGGTTCACAAATTTTCATCAAATCTTTTGCATCATGAATCGTTATTTCTTTTTCGAATTCATATCGTGATGCCCCACTTTTGTTACCTATTCCTTTAATGGTCAAGTATCCTTTATCTCCTTTAATACGAACTCTAACCGTTCGCTCTGGCACAGTTGACAGAAATCCTTGTACAATTTTAATCTCTTTTGAAACATGTTTTTTATAATCTCCTTTAACAAGGAATTTACGTTCTATTTCTTGATTTCCCATAGTTTAATTTGCTAATGGTTTATTAATCCAACCTATTACTCTTTTAATTACTTGTAGATAGTTTAAATTTTCATAACTTTCTAATTTACAATCTATTATTGTTTTTTTAATATCATCAAGTTCCGTAGATTCTGAATTAATTGTAACAACTTTCGCCCCATTAATTAGTACATTTCCAACTTCGCATAATGTATTATTTACCATATATCCAAAACGCTGTTTATGAACCTGAACTCCTTGCAAATCTGGGTGAGCATCAATCAGTCCTAAAAATTCTTCAACAGTATAAGTATCCTTTATCAGTTTAGGCATTTTTACCTGAAATGCAGGAAATACATCTTTCTCTAAAACTTCTTTTGTAATTGGGAATTCTCCTTTCATTAAAGGATTCCATTGTTCTAATCCATCAACGGTTTGTATGTATGTTTTAATATCCATTTTACCATCACGTAATTTGGTATTATTTATATCATTTGTTTTTGACAAGATATAAATTTCTTCTGATTCTCTTTCCCAAACTTTTTCTGGAATTGGAACCGATAATCTTGCCATTCTTTTAGCTGATTCATCAAAATTTTGACCGAATGTTCTAAACTCAAAACGCGGTTTAGATATTTCGCCTATTTTCATTGCTGGTTTTCCCATAATACTAGGTTTATTCTTTATTTTTGGGTTATTATTCAATTGGTTTATTAAACTTATAAAGTGTTGAATTTGAATCACTCACTATATAAATAGTATTGTTTGTTACTGCAATTCCTTCTGCTTTAATCACGTTTATTGAATAACTGTTAATTAATACTCCTTTTAAACTACATTTATTTATAGTTTTACTTTCATCACTCAAAATCCATAAAATATTTAAGTCTTTATCGTAAAATACTCCTGAATAATCTGAAGCAAAATTTAAATCATATGATTCAATTATTGAAAAATCACTTCTTAAACGCATTAATATCCCTGGATTTTTTTCATTCAGGATAAAAATAGTATTGTCATTTAAGTTAATAGCGATTCCTTCAAGACCACTATTTGAATCATTATTACTATATATTATTTTATGCTTTTTGGTAATCTTTGAGCTTAAATCGTATTCAACAATTTCTTTGGTTCTCTCCTCAACTAATAACATTTTATTATTTGAAACCATAGAAATTCCTTCAACATCATTACCATTATACACATATTCTTTTATAACAGTTCCGTCAGTTGCTAATTCATAAATATTACTTGTGTTATCACTTACGGTATATAAGGTTGAGCCTGCAGCATTAATTGTTAAGCCAGAAGCTTCTGATACATTTATTTTATCGCTTGAAATTAACTCGAGTTCATTATCAGTAATAACTACAGTTTCACTCTTATTACAAGCTTGAAAAAAGGTCATAAAAATTATGGTAAAACTCAATATTTTACTTAAATGCATCATTTTATAAATACCAGCTTGTGAAAAATCACAAGCTGGTTTTATTAATTATTATTGAACTGTATAAACATTCCAAAGTGATGGGTCATCTTTGAAAGCATCCGATTCATCAAGAGTTCCTCCTCCTGGAGTTTCATCAATATACAAAGTTCCATCATTTGAATAATAGTACTCTGCATCAGCAGTAGAGATACGTAAATAGAAAGATACCTTAACACCTGTTTCACTTAAAGAAACATTTTCAGTTGTTATTCCATCTTTTAAGTTAATAGTAACTCCTGTTTGTGTAAATGTAGCGTCATCTTCACCTTTTATTTTATTATCTTTTACATAAACTGGTGTATCTCCTGTATTAAAATAGATTCTTGCCTCTTCTATTTCAATAGAGCTTGCATATGCAATTACAACATTAATATCAGATCCTGGTATAGGATTTGTAGGGAATGTTATACTAGTTACAGGACCTGCTGTTGGTGAAACTGTTGTTTCTACAACGTCATCATAAACAATAGCCTCAACTGTATAACTTGGCCAAGTTGCACCTAAATCGTGATTAAAATCACCCCCATTTTCAATTGGGTAGTACGTTTTTGTTCCGTCTAAATATTCTACTCTAATGTAATAATTAATTACATCATCTGTATTTTGAGCAGGAATAACCCCTACATGATTTTCTCCATCTTGATCTAAAACTACTTTAGTTTTGTCATCAAATCCATTATCTTCATCTTGTTGTTCTCCAGGAAGCAAATAATATAATCTTACTTCATCAACTTGCTCTGGGTAATAAGGAGATACTGTGAAAGTAACCTCACCTCTATACCCTATATTTTCTCCAGCTATTTCTAATTCTTCAACACCACCTGCAACTGTATATTCAGCAGGTTGACTGCTTCCATTATCAGGATAATAAGTAGTTAAACCTGTATTATCTGTTGCAACAACATAATAACGAACCAATTCACCAACTTTAGCTTTTGGTACAGATGTTTTGAATTCACCATCTACTAAAGCCATATCAATAGATTGAACACTTTCACCAGCCATAAAAATTAATTTTACTGAAGAAATTCCATCAGCATC
>Ga0190303_1000858_pt1 | contig 12587 bp, 12 predicted proteins | sample 48700701_MG_FD_161672 | JGI IMG/M metagenome (GOLD analysis project Ga0190303, IMG submission 161672) | Hydrothermal vent sediment bacterial communities from Southern Trench, Guaymas Basin, Mexico - 4870-07-0-1_MG | ecosystem: Environmental > Aquatic > Marine > Hydrothermal vents > Sediment ...
TTGCTTTTTTGGAGTTCGTGTTTTGTCCGCTTGAATTCAGTGATATCCTGTACCGTGCCAATCATCTGAATGGGTCTGCCGGTTTCATCGAAAATCACTTCAGCTTGTTCCTGAACGATTCGTTCCCTGCCGTCCGATAGAATGATACGATGATCGATGCGGTATGGCGTATTTTCATATAAGGATTTATTAATAGACTGATTAACAAGTTCTCTGTCTTCCGGATGTACGAAATTCAGAAATGTGTCATAGGTGATCTCAAATTCCTGGGGTACCCGCCCGAAAATTCGATATATCTCATCGGACCAGTCCAACTCATTGGTTAAAATATTCCACGTCCAGTTTCCCAGATGGGCAATGCGCTCAACCTGTGCGAGGCGCCGTTCACTAGACTTCAGTTCCATCTCCGACAAATTGTCCTCAGTCGCATCTTCAACTGTCAGGAAAATCATCGGAGCCTTGTTACCTTCTCCGGACATGCATCGGCGACTCACTTGCATCACCCTCAGGCCAATATCTTCAAACTCATGTTCAACTTCATAGCCGTGGAAAGTGGTATCCATGAGGAGGATGTTCGCAATCAGTTCTCGCAGTTTGGGGATATCCCATTGTCCGTTGCCCAGCTCATATAATAATTGTCCATAGGTCTCCTGGGGCGTTACTTTGAAAACCTGATGAAAAGATCTATTGGCAAATATCACCTTCAACTCCGCATTCAGCACCAGTAAAGGTTCACGAACTATCGCCACGATTCGTTCAGCATGTTCACGAGTTTTTTTGATGCTTCTCTCTAACGGGCTGATGCGGCTAACTTGTTTTTTCAACTCCTTAACCGTTTGCAGCAATTCTTCATATGTTGGTTTATTTGCCATTAAAAATTTTCCCAAGCGCTCCGAAAAAATAAAGACTCATACACTCTCGTTCAAACTAAAAACGGGGTTTGAGCCTTAATATGACACGTCGGGACTATCCATGAATTAGGCTATAGTGTAAATCAGGTTAGAGATAGGTTCATTTAAAAAAAACCTCTAATGATATTTAGCAGAAATGCCTAATAGCATGGCGCGACCGAAACTGCAAATATTTTTATGGAGAAACGTTTTGGCGATTTGACGGATTGTTTTGCGGCTTCCGATTTTTTGATACCGTGCAAGACCTGCAAATTTGAAGTAACAAAAGGGGCCTCTGAGCAGAGAGCCCCTTTTTATAATGTTATCTAAGCGTTATGCTTTTAATCCTCAAGTTTCCTGATAAAACGCTTCCATTTTCCTACGATCTGCTATTATGCTTCAAGTGCCTGTCGATCGGCCATATCCATGAGGATTCTTTCCCTGGCCTTGTCAATGCCCAGGGCTTTGCGCTTTTTGTCGATATGGGCAATCATCATCGCAGCGTGCTTTACGGGATCCGGCTCAATATCCCACATACCGCCGTAAATATTTTCCAGCTCCTTGCAAATATAATCATGGAACACCGGAGCTCCGGAAGTGGGCAAAGTAACACCAAATACCGTATATACGCCGGACACAACAAAATAATGACCGATGCTGATGGCCTTTTCACTCATCCACTCGGGCGCGCTTCCGGCTACGGGCACATCGGAAATGTCATTTCCAAGTCCCCCGGCCTTTACCACTTCAGTGGCAGCCAGCAGAATGCGGCTGTTGTCAACACAAGACCCCAGGTGAAGAACCGGCGGAATCCCTACCACCTCACAAACTTCGGCCAGACCCGGTCCGCAGAATACCTGCGCGGTTTCAGGCGTGAGAAGCCCTTCCATGGCGCAGGCGATCCCGTTGCAGCCGGTGGTCAGGACCAGTACATCGTTTTTGATCAGTTCTTTAACCACCGTAATATGGTCTCTATTATGCACGGTACGGGCATTGTTGCAGCCCACCACGCCGGCCAAACCCCGGATACGGCCGTTAATGATATTGTCATTTAAGGTAAAATAAGTTCCCCGGAATGTTCCACCCAGGTGGTACTCGATGGATTCAACGCCAAAGCCGGCAATCTGGACAGCTTTATGCTTGGGTATCATAACCTCTGCTTTGCGGTTCTCAAAATTGTCGATGGCCATCTTGACGATCCGCTCGGCGTCTCTTAAGGCATGATGCTCGTCAAACTCAATATGGATCACATTGTCCTGCTCCATCCTGGCAATGGGATGGGTGGTGATCAGGTGAGTGTGGAAGCATTTGGCCACATTGGCAAGATTCTGCATGATACACTGGATATCCACCACCATGGCATCGCAGGCGCCGGTGATAATGGCAAGCTCCTGAGACAAAAAAGTGGTTGCACTGGGAATGCCGTGGCGCTGAAGGAGTTCATTGGCCGTACAGCAGATCCCGCTGAGCTGGATCCCTTTGGCCCCTTTTGACTTGGCATAATCCACCATTTTCTCGGATTGGGCCACCGCTACAATAATTTCGGACAGAATCGGCTCGTGACCGTGTACGATAAGATTGACATGATCTTCCTTCATAACCCCAAGGTTGGCTTCGGACTGTAAAGGGTAGGGCGTCCCGAATAGAACATCCTGGAGATCCGTGGCCAGCATGGACCCGCCCCAGCCGTCGGCAATGGCCGCACGGCTGCCCTGCTTGATCAGATTCTTATAATCCATGTCAACACCAATATGAGTGCGGTGCATGATCTCAACAATTTCACGATCAATATTTCTGGGAATAACGCCGGCCTTCTTCCATTTTTCATACAGGGCCTCGGGCGCTCTTTTTGCGTACAACAGTTCGCCCTCGTACTTGCCCCATTCATTTATTGCTGCTTCAGCCACTTCAAGGGCGATTTCATCCGTTTTTCGGTTAACCTGCTCGCCGTCAACTTCAACCGTGGTGTCAACACCCAGACAGGGAGCAATCTGCAAGAGTTTGTCCACATCTTTGATCTGGTAAGCATCGGTTTCCTTTTTTGCGGCAGCCATGAAAACTTCGGCAACCCCGCGGCCGTGATCTGAATGGGCGGAAGCGCCCCCTGCGATCATCCGGATAAAGTTACGGGCCGCAATGGTATTTGCCGTGGCTCCGCACAGGCCCTTTCGGGTGTCCTCTCCCTCAATTCCCGATTTCGGAAGCGGGAGACGGCACGGCCCCATGGAACAGTTTTTACAGCAAGTGCCCTGCACACCAATGTTACATGGTTTCATTTGTACGGCTCTGTCATAAACCGTATCGATTCCCAATTCCTGAGCACGGGCTTGCAACTCCTGAGTTGCTGGATCAATGGAAATCGCTTTCGGATCACACATCTTTTTCGGCTTTTTTGCCTTTGCTTTTATTTCTTCCGCCATTAGAGGTTCCTCCTTTTTAAAAACGTTTTTTCTTGTAACGATTTAGCATTAAGATATTTGACAATAGAATAATAATGATAATAATTACTATTATAGCAACAGGATAATATAGTCAAGCACTAATTTATTGTATAATTTTTCTTAATCTGGAATTTCTATTTCTGATTGGGAGAATATGATGTCTGAAGCTAATTCAAGTCCGAATCGACTTATTCATGAAAAAAGTACGTATCTTCTTCAGCATGCTTATAATCCGGTGGACTGGTTTCCTTGGGTAGATGAAGCCTTTGAAAAATCAAAATCGGAAAATAAACATGTGCTTTTGTCTATAGAGCCTACGCACAAATTATAACAACTAATATAATATCAGAATCTTAGACAACTTATCTCTTGATATATTTTGTAAGATATTGTAGTAATTCGTATGTCTTCGCTTCAATTATAACGATTTTATCCAAAAAGCATACACGATAAGTCCCGTATATGTAACTTCTCAATAAGTTCTGGTGTATCAAATGGTGATATTGAGCCGAATCCATAATTTATTGAAAACTTATAATATTTCATATTTAAGACATGTGGTGCAATAGAAAATTTTATAGCGGTCAATTGTGTTTTTTGATTTTTTTTGAACATTCGGGACAAAGACCGATAAATTCAAGGTTGTGTCCGATTATTTCAAAAACCGTTGCTTCATAAAGCTCATCTTCAAGTTGATTCATCGGTGCAATCGGAACATTGTCTACCCGGTCACAGTGTACACAGCGGATATGGTAATGCTTGTTTGTATCCCAGTCATAGCGATTCAGAGATCCGCTAAGTTCCAGTTTCTGAATTTCTCCCATTTGGGCAAGTATTTCCAGATTTCGGTAAACTGTACCAAGGCTGATTCGTGGAAGGTAACGGCGTACAATCTTATAAATTTCATCTGCACTGGGATGTGTATTTAGCTTTCGCAACTCTTCCAGAATCACCTGACGCTGTCTGGTAATCCTACGATTTTTTTCCTGCAGCAAATTCTCCCCTCTCAGATATTAAGTTCATGGAACTATTTTAATTATTTCTAAGCTGAAAAAAAACTTGTGTCAAGTGTGAAATCAGGGCAAACGCATTTGAATCCAAGTACAGGGAGAATGCTTCACGACGGGGTGTTTCTCTTGGAAATCCAGTGACTGTTTGAAGGGCTTTAGCACGCGTTTGTCCGAGCCGAATGAAATTATGACTTAAAAAACCAATGAGATAATTTAGCAACGAATTTTTCTAAACACCTATGGCGCGGCTCGGGCTCACGGGTGCTTAAGCACAAGTTTCAGTGGGTTGAAAAGAGAAACACCCCGTCGCTACGCTGCAAAAATATCAAATGCGTTTACCCTGAGTGTGAAATATGGAGGAAGAGTTCATTTGCCCACCGAGATCACCCAAATAACCCGAAGCTGCGAAAACCACATCTGATCCCGAACCAAAGCCCTTTATGAATGGTTTTCACTCCGGGAACGCAAGCATCTGGGCTTGCTTCTTGATATGGATAGACACTAACTAAAATAATATCTTTTCAGGGGGTCTTCGTTCAGGGATATGTTCGTGGGGAATTTTATTATGATTCCATTCCTTTGATACATAAAGTCTGCAATAGCAACTGCCGTATTCTTCAACATCCGGGGTTCTGTATACACAGGGACAAAGTATATCTTTGTTATTATCTTTATTTCCGGAAGCCAGTCTGCAGGAACATGTCATGTAGCCGTAACGCTTCTTGTTGATAATCAAGGCTTCAAGCAGTTCAAATACCCATTCTTTATCCTTGTTAAAAAAATATCCTTTGGCTCCCTGAGTTTTTCTCAGCATTTCATAGAGGGTTGCGACTTCCATTATATTCCAAGTGCCTCCCTTGTTTCATTTTCCTTAAATCCAACGATGACTTTATCGCCGATGATAATTGTCGGAAAAGAGCATTTAGGGTTAAATTTTTTAACATCTTCCAGTATTGCCTTGCGTTCTTCCCCTTCCAAAAGATCCACATCAACGAAATCATACATCACGGTGCAATCGCTAAGGAAATTTTTGGTGGACTTGCAATGACTGCAGGTACTTAGAGAATATATTTTCACCGGGTTGTCAGACATATGAGTATCCTTTCACCATTAATTTTTAACCAAAAACATCAAAGCACACTTAATTGAATTTTACATCTATTTCTTCAAAGGATTTGCACCATTTGGGGGAGCCAATTCCATGTCTTTAGTGAAATATCCAACACTCAGCAAAAGCGGAATCCAGCGATGATCCGGGTTTGCGGCATATAATTACTTCATTTACTTCTATTTTATAGTAGTAAATGGCTCCAATTTGTGGTATATATAATTAGTTGGTTTAACTGTATATTCCAACAAAAGGAGCCATTTAAAAATGAATAACACAAAATGCATAAAATTCAAAGGAGAAATTGAAAATTATCTGAGAAGCGATCAAAATAATATCGAATCAAAAATCGATAGCGCTTTTTCTTCGTTAAAGTTTAAAACGTGTCTATGCCAAACCAATATTATCAAAAAAGACGGTTATCACGCGTCACATATTTTGTTTATATTGACGATATTGCCATTATTGAAAGTAAAATCTGTTCACAGCTTTTGTAAAAAGCATTGGCAACATTGGTCTAAAGCCCGAAAGGACACGCTCTATAGATTCAAACAAAATACTGCGTATCGGTGGCGGTCTTTCATGTACAAAATAAACAGCCAGATTTTTAAAGCGATTGAGCTTGACAATACTCCACAGGAAGAACGCTACTTTGTAATCGATGATACAATGCTTGCCAAGTTGGGCAAAAAGATTGAAAATGTCTCTTACATTCACGACCATAATACTGGCCGCAGTGTATTGGGCTTTTGTGTCGTAATACTTGGACTTTTCACTGCACACGGTTTTTACCCACTCGATTTTGCTTACCGTTTTGGAAAAAAGCGGAACAATAAAAGCCCTGAAGAAAACATCGGTGATCCAAGAACAAGCAGTGGACAAAGAAGCTTTGAAGCCAAACATTATACGAAACTGGAATTGGCATTAATGATGATCAAACGCGCTGTAAATTGTGGCGTTTTGCCCGGCTATGTCCTGTTTGATAGCTGGTATGCCTGGCCCGACTTCATCGATGGAATTCGCAAGATCAAAGAAAGTATTCACGTTATTTGCCGACTTAAAGACAGCAATGTCCAATACGAATATAAAGGCCGAAAATATAAATTGTCAGCGCTCTATCAAAAAGTTAAGCATAGACTTAGAAAAGATCAAAGAACAGGGCTGCTACTAAAACGGATTACAGTGAAACTACCTAAATCTGATCAAGAAGCTGTAATCGTATTTTCTAAAGGGTATTGTGAACCCGAAGTAGATACCATCAAGGGCAAGAAAAAGAAAAAAGAGTCAAAATGGGCTGCTTTTCTCAGCACCAATACCCGGCTGCATGCCTCTACGATCATAAAAAAATATATCAAACGCTGGCCAGTAGAAGTTTGCTTCAAGGAATGCAAACAGCAACTTGAACTCGGTAGAGATCAAAGTAACGACTTCAATGCTCAAGTGTTTGCCACCACAGTCAGTTTTTTGAGATATAACATTTTAAATTATTTGAATAAATTTGAGAACTACTCAACATTAGGTGAATTGTTTGATCATATAGCAGACGAGTCGGCGGTTACGACCTATGCCCATAGACTTTGGGATTTCTTCCGTGGTCTCTTTCTCGTCTCCTTCTCAACAATTTTTGACCTTTTCAAAATTAATGAAGATTTTCATAACTATTTAGACGCGTTAACAGACACCCTAAAAGGTTTTACATCATTTCAGGGGTGCGAAACTTGAGCAATTATTATTGATCCTGTATTAAAATATTCACTCATTTTTTCCTCTGCATTTACACATAACCAGGTTGGCGTGTTTTTTCAGGAAGGTCGGCTTTATCTTTTAAAAACTTAACCGCCAAAGGAAACGTTTTCAGCCGCAGGTCTTCTCTTATGAATTGAGCGATCTCTTGATAATTTAAGTGTTCCATAATTTACCTCCTTTTGTTTTCGGGTTATGCTTTTAAATTCCGAGGATTGACAGACGCGTCAGATCTTGATGTTTTATCCCAAGAGACAGGTTTTAATCGGACCATGGAACAAAGTACTCCGGCCACGCAAAGGAAGCAGAAAATCATCATGCAAAGATGCATACTGGCAAGAAAAGAGAACCGTGTTTCCGCATTTACCGGGTGTTCCCCCATGATATGTTTGAACACCAAAGTGATGATGGTCATGCTGCACAGCATCCCCATGGTTCGCATGGTAGCCAGAAAACTGGATGCGATACCATAGCTTTTGGAAGGAACACTGCCCATTACCGTGGTGGTATTGGGTGATGAAAAAAGACCAAATCCTACGCCCATCAAGACCAACATTCCCATAATCACAGGCATGGGTGTTTCTGCATGAACCTGGGAAGCCAGACCCAGGCTCAGGGTACACAAGGCCATGCCACAAGTGGCCAGACCCGCAGGCGAAACCCGGTCTGCCAGCCTTCCAAAAAACGGAGACAGAGCCATCTGAAACACGGGCTGGATAATCAGAATCCATCCTGCCCGTTGGGGAGAATACCCCCTGACCACTTGCAAATACAAACTGAAGAAAAAAGCGATGCCAAAAGACGCGGCGTAATTGATCATGGTGGCCAGGTTACTGAAAGCGAAAACCCGGTTACGGATGACCAGACCCACATTCAGAATCGGAGATGAACACCGGTATTCAAAGGCGAGAAAAATCAGAAATCCTAAGGCTCCTGATGCCATGAACACCAGATAAATACCTCCCTCTTTCTGGTTAAGGATGCCGCAAATCAGACAGAATAAAGAGATAATGTAAAAAAGAGTTCCCATAAAATCAAAACGCTCACCCCTTGCATCAGCCCATTCGCCCTTAAGTTTCAAAACCGTGAGAGAAAGACAGAAAAGCTCGATCAGAACCCCCAGATAAAAGATCCAGCGCCATCCCAGATGGGTGACCATAAATCCGGAAAGAACCGGACCCAAAGACAGCCCCAGGTAGACGCAAGCCACGATGATCCCCATGGCCTGACCCCGTTTGGACGGTGGAAAGACCGAAGAAAGGATGGCCACACTGGTTCCTGAGATCATGGCGCCGCCACACCCTTGAAAAAACCGGAATAAAATAAAACTTTCGATGGTAAAGGCAAGTGATATCAAAACGGTCCCTGCAGTAAACACGAGAATGCCGATCGTAAAGATTCTTTTTCTTCCGTAAATATCACCCAGCCGTCCCGCGGGAAGCAAAAAAAGGGAATAGGCGAAGATATAGACGGTTTCCACAAGTCCAAGCTGAACCGCACTGGCTGAAAACTCCCTGCCGATGGCGGGAAGGGCCACTCCCACAGCAGACAGCATGAAGGGGGTCAGGAACTGAACGGCGCTGACCACAAACAGGGTCGCAGCGCCGGAGACGGCATAATCGGACTGGTTTTTTGGAGCGGCGTTATGTGGGTTTGAGGCTGATTTTTCGTTTATATCTACCATGTTGTTGATAACCCTATTGACTTTTCTTTAATCAAGGATTAATCACCTCAGACCTTCGCAAAAAGCCGAGCCTGCATTTAGATCTGATCCAGCACAAGTGCCTATGCCAGAGATGATCTGCTGGTGTTGAGAGGCAACACACCATTAGTCATTGTTTAGCACACGGTTCCGGGCTTTTTGAACAATAGATTGAATACGACTTTCAGGTCGTGTCAATCCTAACAGATTAGCCTGAATCTATTAGGTCTTGAACGAGCTTTTTTAGTTGAGTTAAAAAATTGTTTTTGACTTTCTCTATGTGAAGTGCTTCCCAATAATCAATAGATAATCTATCTTTCATCATATATCTTTTGGGTTCGACTTGCAATGCATATGAATTAACCTGTCTCTCCCAAAACCATTGCGCACATCCAAATTGAATGTATTCTGAATCAATTGAAGGGATATTTCTCAAATGTTGATATAAGAACTTTCCTTGCTCACTATTTCTATAGAGCCTACGCATAAACTTTTTCATCCATTGGACTTCTTTTCTGATCAAAAATGACCCCTGTTCGACCTCCTGATATATATGGGAGGCCGAACCGTCGGGGGTGATGATGAGATGCCTTATCCTTTATTTCAGTTTGCACCTTCAATTTTAAGCGGAGTCCTGCGATGTTTTTCATTTCCACGCATTTTACCGTGTGTTGAATGGTGGTTTAAGTTAAATCTCTTCAGCTTTTTGAGTTGATCCGAGGTTAACAGATTTCCAACTGCCAGGCGAGACTCAATTTTCCGGACAAACAGATTGCCTTTTAGATCCGAAATCTTTTGGGCGACTTGAAGAACTTTCGCTTCATCCACGGAGTCGGCGGAAAACAGTTTTTCCATTTCAAGGTGAAGTCCATTGAGTTCGGATTTCAATTGCAGACGCTTTTCACGATGGGCAAAATCCGCTTCCCGGAGTTTTTTGACCTGTTTGTCGGTAAGTCCCAGTTCTTGAATCATTCTCGGATTCTGCCAGATTCCCAAAGGTGAAACGTAATGCCTTTTCATGCCAAATCCTTTTTTAGGCTTGCACTGACCTGGAGTAAACGCTCCCGCAAAAGCCGGAATGAGAAATACCGTGACCAAAAAAACCATTGCAACAGTAAAGAATTTTTGCCTAAGATTCGAATTCATAGTGTACCTCCTTTTTTGAGATTGTTAAATATCAAGAAATTATTTCCTCGGCGTTGAACTTAATATAAGTAATAAATGTAAAGAATTTATGTTGATTTCGGGGTAAAATTGTAAATGTTTTGTAAAGTATATTGTACTGATGCTATGAATCATATAGATAATAGGATCATTTAAGACAGATATTACGGTTGAGTACAGTTATGGAGAATCAGGAAAGTTCGTCTTCCAGAATTAACGTTTTGATTGTCGATGATGACAAAAAGCTTTGCGGGCTGGTCAGGGACTACCTTGAGCCTATGGGCTATGATGTGGAGGCTGCCCACACAGGAACCCATGGTCTTGAAAAGGTCTTGGCCGGGGATTTTCACGTGGTTATTCTCGATGTCATGATGCCGGAGATGGATGGATTTGAAGTGTTGAAAAGGTTGCGCAAGGAATCGGACATTCCGGTATTGATGCTCACCGCGCGTGGCGATGAGACCGACAGAATTGTGGGACTTGAGATGGGAGCCGATGATTATCTGCCCAAGACCTTTTCCACACGGGAACTTTTAGCGCGTCTTCGCGCCGTGACCCGCCGATCTTTCAAATCCGAACGTCAACCCACTCCCAATGCCATGGATAAAGCATTGATTCTAGGAGATCTCCAAATCAGCCAAACCTCTCGAATGGCTCGGTTGGGCGCTGATGTACTAAACCTGACCCCCATCGAATTCGATCTTCTGATATACCTGGCAAAGGCCGCAGGGCGGGTATTAACACGGGATCAGCTTTTGGACGCCGTTGCCGGTCGAAGCTACGATGTTTTCGACCGCTCCGTGGATGTCCATATCTCCTCGCTACGGCGGAAGCTGGGAGATGATTCTCGAAACCCCAAATTCATTAAAACCGTTCGATCCGCCGGATACATGTTTATAGACCCGAGAAGTCAGGAATTATGAAGCCTTTTTCATCGTTATTCTCCAAAATCCTCCTCTGGTTTTTTTTAAACCTGGCCCTTGTAGCCGCGGTCCTGGTCGTGTTCTTCGCATTTCAGTCCCAGATAGATCTGCATGCTATTTTTGGTCAACAGGCATCGGATCGATTGCAAACTGCCGGAAGGCTGATCTCCCATGAACTGAATCAGGTGCCCACCGCGAACTGGTCTGATGTGCTCGCCCGATATGCAGAGATCCATCAGGTGGACTTTGCTCTCTTACTTAAAGGCGGTCAGCAATCTTTATCAAAAGATATGGACATCCCGGAGGCTGTAATAAAAATGGCAATGGGCGCTTTCCGGCCGAAACGCCCAAAGGGCGAGTTTTCACTGCTGCCCAAATACCGCGATAAGCATGGCAAAAAACATCGCTTCATGATGCGAACGAAAAAACCCACGCGATACTGGGCCGGGATTCGAATCCCGGTGTTCTTCACCCCATCACATCCCCCCTTTCGCGCCGTTCTTCTTGCTGTGTCAGATTCTATAACTGGAAACGGATTTTTTTTCGATCCCCTTCCGTTGATTATTGTTGCGGCGGCTGTGATGCTTATTTCGGTATTGTTGTGGATACCACTGGTGAGAAACATTACTGGACCGATTGCTAGGATGACTGACGCGGCAGAGGAAATTGCCAAGGGAAGGTTTGATGTGCGCATCAATGAACCGAGGGCCGATGAAATCGGGCGCCTGGGAAGTTCTATCAACCACATGACGTCGCGCTTATGCGGTTTTGTGAAAGGCCAGAAACGGTTTTTAGGTGATGTGGCACATGAACTGGGCTCACCTATCGCCCGGATTCAGATCGGGCTCGGCATACTGGAACACCGCGTGGATGCAAATAGCCGAAAGCAGGTAGTCGATGTTATGGAAGATGTAACCCACATGGCGAACCTGGTCAACGAACTGCTTTCCTTTTCACGGGCCGAAATGAACACGGAAAAGGTTATGCTGAAGACAATTGAACTCCTTCCCGTATTGGAACAGGCGGTGCAACGGGAGAGCATGCTCACAACAGAGATCATCACGAAAATCGATCCCAAGATCCGGGTTATCGCAGACCCCGGGCTTTTGGTCCGGGCGCTGGCCAATATTATCAGAAATGCTGTAAAATACGCCGGTGACGCGGGACCGATTCAGGTTTCATCTAAAAGAAAAGGAGATAAAACGGAGATCGAGGTCAGAGACTCCGGTCCCGGCGTGCCCGATGACCTTGTGGAACAGCTTTTCGAACCTTTCTTTCGCCCCCAACTCTCTCGGGATCGCTGTTCCGGCGGTGTAGGCCTTGGACTGGCTATCGTGAAAACCTGCATTGAAACCTGCAAAGGTACTGTTTCTGCCCGAAACCTCAAACCCAAAGGATTTGCGGTAACAATCACCTTAACGTCCGATACTTAAAAATCAGAATATGGGTGTAAATTAAGGCCGTTGGTAAATGCTTATCCTTGCATATTGACAAACAGTGGCTCCAAAACCTTTTTTTAAATGTCAGGTTTCAGGATTAAGGGGAAAACAAGGTGACCAATAGCAATTATATGGACGTGGCGGATATTGAGGTCTATAAAGAACTG
>Ga0190303_1000859_pt1 | contig 12575 bp, 12 predicted proteins | sample 48700701_MG_FD_161672 | JGI IMG/M metagenome (GOLD analysis project Ga0190303, IMG submission 161672) | Hydrothermal vent sediment bacterial communities from Southern Trench, Guaymas Basin, Mexico - 4870-07-0-1_MG | ecosystem: Environmental > Aquatic > Marine > Hydrothermal vents > Sediment ...
CGGCTTGGCCCATAGGGATTGCTTCCCTGATAGTCATGGTTAATACCAGGGCCGATATTTTTATGCTTGCGGCCATTAAGTCAGATTATGAAGTGGGTATCTATAATGCCGCCTACCGTTTTTTGGATCTTGCGGCAACATTGGCAATCATTTTAATGAATCCTATTTTACCGATATTTTCAAAAGATGCGAAATCAGATCGGGTGATACTTAATAAAAATTTTGCACTTACTGTGGAGATTTTGGTCATGATAACCATCCCCTTTGCAGTTATCACTCCATATGTTTCATCAATACTGGTTACATTTCTCTTTGGTGATGCGTTTTTAGCATCTGCAAATGTTCTGAATATTCTGGCATGGGTTGGCGTATTGGTGTTTATTTCAATTTTTTCAATGGCTTTATGTGTTGCCATAGGTGTTGTCCATTTTGGTTGGTGGAATGCAGCTCTGGCAGCCACTACTAATATCGTTCTAAATTATATCTGGATTCCAAAATATAGTTATATCGGTTCTGCCTGGGCGACCTTGATATGTGAAATTATTTTGCTGGGTATAACTTTATTTTTCATCATAAAGCATATCGGCAACATCTTCAGATTGTCGCGCTGGATCAGAATCATTTTTGTGACTGCCATGTTGATGATGATTTTGTTCTACTGTAATCCCTTGGGAAATCAAATAAATGTTGTATTTGCTCTTATTTCATATATTCCCATGCTGTTTGTTTTGAGATTGATTCCAGTCAGAGCCTATTATCTACCATCCCGCAAAAGATAAGGGGAAGAAATAGTGGCATGCACCAATCATGATTTTGGAAACATGTTTAGTTCATTAAAAACAAAAGGCATATTCTTAACTACTTATGCCAGGACCGCCTTGCTTTTGGCGTTGAAGGCGATTCCTGTAACCGGCAAGGATGTTTTGCTGCCGGCCTTTACATGTCCTGTTGCAGTTGTAGGCGCTGTTGTCGAGGCAGGCGGAAATCCTGTATTTGTAGATATAAATCTGAAAAATCTCAATTTTGATCTCAATGATCTTGAGAAAAAAATTACACCTAAATCAGTGGCAATTGTCTCACATCACTATTTCGGAACGGTGAATACTGAAGTCACCCTTAACCATGAAATTGCGAAAAAATGGGGGCTCATTCATATCCAGGACTGTTCCCACTCCCTTGGGGCTCAAATTGATGGTAAATTAATTGGCGATCAATGTGACATGGCAGTCTATTCTTTTACGAAGTATTTAACTTGTCCCGGTGGCGGTTTCCTTAGATGCAATGATAATGGTTATTTGCTCCAGAAAATTAATGGTATCTATCATGGCAGTACAGATGGTAAAATAGGTCACATGCTTCTAAATATGGAAGTATTTGCCTTCTTTTACCAATTATTTATCATTAGACGCTTTTTTGAAAAACCGTCACAATCCCTGAAATCGAGTTTTTTGCTCCACCGAGTTCCCTGGCTCTGGTATGCGGTATCTGAAGCAATTAATAGATTGAGCGGTGATCAATACTATCATGGAAGCTTTTTTAAGCCGAAAAAGAAAAACAGGCAAAAACAGTTTTCCGAATTTGATCTGCGTATGACCTCTTTGCAGTATTTCTTTATTAAGTTGACAATAAACTCGTTAGGTCAAAAAATTGAAAAAAAACGTAAAATCGCTCGGCGACTGAACGTAATTAGCCATAATTTTATTCAAGAAAGCAAAGGACAATTTTTTGTATATCCAACTTTCGTCATTTGTACACGGGATAAGCAAAAGCTATTATCTTCTGCGAAACGAGTAAATATTTATCTCAATCAGACCTGGCCAGCAGAGGGTAATTACGTTGAGGCGCAGTATAGCAAAAATATTGACTTCCTTTGTAAGAGCATGCTTCTTTTAAACATTTCAGAATATTGGTCTGAAAGAGATGTGGAAATTGTGGAAGATTTCATGAGTAAAAACAGATCAATGATAATTGAGGCACCTTGAATCTGCTATGATCACTGTTATGGGCTGGCTCCACTATGAGTGAAGCAGGATAATTCTGCGCTTAAGAAAAGTAAATTATTAATCTTTTACTTTACAGTGATCAGCACAAAGCATATGGTTCATGAGATTATTATATGAAGAAAGTACACGTTTTCACGAGTCTGGCATTAAATTATCTGCCGAAAGCAAGAGCGCTTTTTCGTTCTCTGCGGAATTATCATCCAGAGTTCTTTCTTCATTTAGGCTTAGCAGATGATGAACAAGGATTAATTGACGTTGGGTCCGAGCCATTCGATAATATTATTCCGCTTTCTTCTCTTGGTATTCCATCTTGGCGGGGGTGGGCTTTCTGCCATAGCATTGTTGAGCTTGCTACTGCGATTAAACCCTTTATTCTGCGAAACCTTTTAAGGCGAGAAGACTGCTCTAAGGTACTTTATATTGACCCGGATATAGTGATTTTTTCTCGTCTTGACGATATTCTGACAGCGTTAGACGAAGTAAACATCCTTCTCACACCACACCAGATCACACCCGAGTCTTCCCTTCAGGCGGTAATCGATAATGAAATCTGTAGCCTCAAGCACGGTGTTTACAATCTTGGATTCATTGGTGTTAGTTCTAACATTGAAGGTCACAGATTTGCTGAATGGTGGTCGAAACGAGTCTATTATTTTTGTCGTGCGGAAATATCTCACGGTCTATTCACTGATCAGCGGTGGATTGATCTCGTACCAGCGTTTTTTGACGGTGTTGGGATTGTCAAGTCGACACGCCACAATGTCGCCACTTGGAATCTAACTACCCGCCAACTTACGGGTTCAGTGTCGGAAGGTTTTCAAGTAGATGGTAAACCTTTAGGTTTCTATCACTTTACCGGATTCGACAAAGGAGAACATGAATATATGGCTACTAAAGTTTGTGGTAGGAATGAATCTCTAAAGGCTTTAATCAAGTGGTATATAAATGAGATTATACAATCTTCAAAAGATCCGTTGGCGCAAACAAAATGGGCATTTGGATATTTTTCAACAGGCGAGCCCATATCAATTGCTCAGCGATTAGTTTATAGAGAGCGTCCCGATCTGCAATTGAGGTTCAGAGATCCCTTTGATAACTCAGCAAAGACAAGTTTTCTTAAATGGTGGCAGCAGAAGGGTAGGCTCCAATATCCGGATATGTTTGACACAAAAACAGCCGATTCAGCTATTGACCAAATCAGACGTTCGCTCACACCTGGCTTCAGAATCACTTCTGAACAGTTTGATTGGCACAAGACATCACAACACTTGATCGCAGCTCTTTCATCCCCACGACACAGAGCAGCTTTGACAAAGCGCGTTTCAAATATTCTAAAACACGAAGGCATTAAAGGCTTGGTTAGTAAGTTAAAAAAATACTAATTTCTTCTAACCCTATAAGAAAGGCTATTATATATGGAATCACATATTCATGTTATTCTGAAAGATCAGATTTAAAAACTATAGCCCGAGTTTTTTTACATAATTTATATAGCTATTTCAGGACAGCGGCTCAAAATAGACGTTTTTCAGTGTAATCAGCTTCTCGCTTATCTTGACCAAGGTATCAACAAAATATGAAAATCGCATTTCTGGGATCACGTGGCATACCTGCGCGTTACAGCGGCTTTGAAACATTTTACGAGCAACTGGCAATCCGTCTTGTTGAGAGAGGCCATAGGATAACAGTGTACAACCGTTCTTATTTCATCAAAGACGTTCGTGGATATTATCGCGGTGTGCGCATTATATCTTTGCCTTCCATACCCTCCAAACATTTGGATACCATCAGCCATACGCTTCTCTCATCCCTGCACGCCCTTTTTCAACGCTATGACATCACATATTACTGTATTGTGGGCAACAGTCCACTGGTATGGCTCCCGCGTTTGACTGGATCGCAGACTCTTTTAAATGTGGATGGAGAAGATTGGTCCAGAGAAAAGTGGTCAGGATTTGCCCGCTGGTATCAGAAAAAGTGCGAATGGATCGCCACTAAAGCCTCGCGAGTTATTATCGCTGATGCCCAAGGTGTTCAGGATAGATATCGCGAAATTTATTCCACCGACAGCATTTTTGTGCCTTATGGGGCTAATGTACAGACAAATACTGGGACGGAGACCCTTCAAAAATGGGGCCTTCACCCCAGAGAGTATATCCTCTATGTGGGGCGACTTGTGCCTGAGAATGCAATTGATCTGCTTATCCAGGCATTTACTGAGGTCAACACGTCAAAAAAACTCGTAATTATTGGTGATGCCTCCTTTGCTGATGCTTATAGGAAACACCTTTATGCGTTATCTGATTCCCGTGTAGTGTTTACCGGATATGCTTTTGAACAGGAATACGCCCAGTTAAGCAGCAATGCCTATCTTTACGTGCAGCCATCAGGAATTAATGGAACCCGGCCGGCATTATTGGATCAAATGGGTTTCGGCAATTGTGTTCTTGTAAGAAACAGTCCGGTGAACATGGAGGTAATAGGTGATTACGGTTGCTGGTTTGACGAAAATCAAGGTCAAGGGGACTTAAAAAGTAAAATTCAATTACTTATTGATAATCCGGAAATTGTCGAAAGCTACCGTAATAAGGTTACAGAAAGAATCAATACGTATTATAACTGGGAATGGATTACTGATTTTTATGAAGATCTGTTCCAAAGAATGGTGTCCAATATGTCACTTATTTCATATGATTCTTATTTAAAACAGAAGGATAAAATTATCGATTGATTGCTTACTCAATTATTATTGTCAACTCGTTTTTGATGACTGTGACATTATCATCATAAGTAGACGCAATTATGGGAAGCTATAATATGCAAGATATCACTTCTTGTGAGAGAAAGAAGACCATATTTTTTATAGGGAATGTACCACCTCCTATAACCGGATTGACTCTCAGTAATAAATACCTATTGGATTCGAGATTCAGTCATGTTTTTGATGTTACATTTATCGATTGTCGATTTGTTGACGATGTTGCAGATACAGGCAAATTTACAATATATAAAGTTTTGTTAGGCATCAAATACCTTACGAAGCTTTTTTATTATTTCTCAACACGTTCTTATGACATCGTACTAATTAATTATGCGTCCATAGGCTGGGCGGTAATGCGAGATAGTCTTTTTTCTATAATGTCTTCGGTTTTATTTAAACATAAAACGCTTTTGTGGATGCACGGAAACGGCATCCTGGATTTTGATCAGCGGTTCGTTTTTTCTAAAAAAATAGTTGCGTTTGCGCTAAAAAAAGCAACGCGCGTTGTTTTAGTCGGAGATAATTTAAGAACGCGCGTCGTGCGGTGGGTTTCTAAAGCAAACATGGAAACCGTTCATTACGGCATTAAGCCCGTATTTGACAAACATGAGATTTTACAGTTTCCGTCCTCAAAAAAAACTGTAACTGTATTGTACTTTTCAAATATGATTCGTGAAAAAGGATGGTTAGTCACATTAAAAGCGGCGGCAAAACTTAAGAGGCGTAGCGATATTCAATTTGTCTTTTGTGGATCATGGTGGCCACTCAGCGATGAGGGATATGCACGCAAGTTAGTTAGAGAGTGGGGAATAGAGAATCAAGTTGATTTCCGAGGAAAGACACTGGGTAAAGAAAAAAAACGCGCATTTTCCGAGGCTGACATTTTCGTATTTCCAACCTTTTTCCCAGTAGAAACATTTGGCCTTGTTAACTTAGAAGCCATGGATGCAGGGCTGCCCATTATTACAACTTCAAGAGCGGCAATTCCTGAAATAGTAGATGATGGAATTAATGGCTTTTTAATTCCAGAACAGGATGCAGAAGCTTTAGCAGAAAAGATTACTTACCTGGCTGATCATCCGGAAATAAGATATAAAATAGGGAAACGAAATAGAGAAAAGTTTATGAAATACTATACGATTGATGCTTATGCTGATAGATGGATAGAATTGCTAAACACCGTTGTTGCATCACCTTCTAAGATAGGCAAAAAAATAAATAGAGAACTGTCCATGAGGAGGAAATAGCCAACATGCCAACTCAAACGAGTTTTCTGGTTTTCGATTGTTTACTGGAGCGGAATCGCATCCGTGATGATCTTAAAAGTATGGAGTTTTTATGCCGAATGTGGATGGAGTTTTTGAAATTTTAAAGAATCACGGGCATCCTTCATATTCTTACGAAAGTAGTTTACACTTTTTGAAGTATGTTTGATTCGTCATTCCCGCAAAGGCGGGAATCCAGTGGTTGTAGCGTTTATGGATTCCCGCCTTCGCGGGAATGATGGCTTAGAAACTGAAAAACTTACCCAAAAAACTTAGATCAAAGTGTAAACCACTAAATGAAGGATGCCGAATCATGCTATCACCTCTATCGGATTTCCGGAACATAATCGGAAAATTTTGGACTATCTATCTCGATTTTGAAGAAAAGGAGTGTGCGATATGGCCCAACAAGATATTGACGATTTTCGTAGCAGCTACGAAATCTTTCAGTATCCGGATTTTGCTACCTCTTTCGCTATAATAATGGGTTTTCATATGCTTCAAGAGAGATGGATTGGTGCTTCTAATGAAGCAGTACCCTATTTTGGGCTTTATGTGAACGGATTGATCGGCAGCCCGAGGTCCTTGCCCTGTTCAGTCAATGGATGCATGTGATATGGGGTCTGAATTTTGCGTATCTCAAGGTGGTCACCAGTGAACGTATATATTCCTGGCAGCAGTACTGCATCTCGCCGCCCGACAACCACAACATGCTACTTGACCTGTCAATGGTTGAGAAAGCATTGTTTGCGAGTTTCAATAGATGTTCCAGTTCTAGCTATTAACCAAGGAGGCCACGTGAAATGATTGAGGATAATGTTTCGGGGCTACTTATTCCGATTCACGATGCGAAGGCTTCTGCTGAAATCATTGAAGAGCTTCTATATCCCCAGAAAAGATGCAGTCTATGGCTATGAATACTCGATAGAAATCGAAAAGGGATTTTTTAAAAGAGCAATTTCAAAAAGGTTTCTCCAAGTTTTCCGAGATGTCAGTAAATAATAGATATCAAGCTTTAGACGGCATCAGAGGCATTGCTGCACTGATGGTTGTTTTTTATCACTATAGTTTAAAGCTGTTCGACCCTGCCGGTATGCTGGCAAATAATTTCTTTGTGCATACTTCTTACGTTTTTGTGGATTTTTTCTTTGTGCTCAGTGGTTTTGTGATTGCAGCAAATTATTGGGGAAAGATTACTTCAATAAAAGCTTTCAAAACATTTACTATAAAAAGATTTGCGCGATTGTATCCACTTCTTTTGGTTACAGTACTAATTTTTGTTGGGTTAAAGATATATGGGATGCTATTCACCAATTTCAATTTTGATACCAAGGATTATGGATTCAATGATGTTTTAATAGAGACCCTTGAGCCACTAACTTTTCTAAATTCCACTCCGTTAATATCAAAAAATGCCGGAATGAACCCTGTGTCTTGGTTCATTTCTGCTCAAATGATTTCCTACTTCGTATTTGCACTCACAATTCTATTTTTCCCTAAGAGAATATGGCCATTTATAATATTAATCCTCCTTTGCATTAGCTTTATCATTTTTTACAAACGCTACCTTTATACTTCTGATTATGGTTTTGTGAGAGGTATTTTGAATTTCTCATGTGGTGTTCTCATTTTCAAATGCTTTGATCGTTATAAGCGATTGAGTATTCATCGACTTGAAATACCGTTTACTTTGCTGTTGATATTAGCATTTGCACTTATTTATTATTCGAAAACGGAATTGACGCATCTAATTTTGCCTATCCTTTTTTCATTGGGCGTTTACATATTTGCATATGAACGAGGGGTTATTTCAAAATTGTTAAAGCTAAAATCAATGCAGTATTTGGGGCGCATCTCATATTCTATATACTTGAACCATTTTATTGTCCTTTGGATATTTTATCATGTAAGTTGGAATCTGCTGAAAATCAATCCTACAAAGGCTTATTCCAAGCTTGGTCTATTCATTGTTGTTCTATTAGTCATTGCAACAAGTGCCGTTACTTATCAATGGATTGAACTGAGAGGTGGAAAATGGATTAAACGAAAAATGCTCAAATAAATGCGTGTCTCCATTATTGGTTCGAAGGGGTATCCTATATGTATATTTATGTATATTCCCAGCTGTGCTAATTGGAAGATATGGGGTCATGGATATGTCCAGGCCATTTTTGAAGGATTTGATGTTCCACTGTGGCTGAAACGTTATTGATGTCCGAAATGCGGCTGTATTTATTCGAATGAGACCGTCGAGCTATTTCAGTCGATTTCAATTTTCCAAAAAAGTCGTCCGCTCTGCTCTTGAACAACATGCAAAGGCATATTTGTGCTAAAATCCAACTTTCTGACAGTGTTTAAGATAATTTTCTTGTTCAACGACTCATTTGCAGGAAACTTAAATGTTTAATTTTAACAAATACCCCACTGCCCCAAAAAACTGAATTATCTGAAGCTATGTCTAATCAGAAAACCATAAAAAAAATGACGGTAATCATTCCTACATACAATCGATGTGACATTCTGGGAAAATGTTTGAATGCCTTGGCCAGACAGACGCTTTCAGAAGAATTTTTCGATATTATCGTAGTTGATGACGGTTCGAAAGACAATACCTCCGAAATTACATCACTATTTAAAAAAAGCGTTTCCATTTCTGTACTTTATTTATGGCAACCAAACAGTGGGCAGAACGCAGCGCGGAATATGGCCATCCAAGAGGCTGAAGGAGAAATTGTTCTGTTTATTAACGATGATACTATCTCAACACCGACCATGCTGGAAGAACACTATAAAGTGCATATTGCCGAACCGCAAGAAAATATTGCTGTCCTAGGCCGAGTCACCAGATCTCCGGAGATTCCGCCGAATATTTTCTCCACGTTACACCTTGATAGCGCTTACGACCAGTGGCATGGTAAAAAAATACTCGATTGGCGTGCATTCTATACCTGCAATTTATCTCTAAAAAAATCGTTTTTGCTTGAGCATGGCCTTTTTGATGAAACCCTTCGTTATAACGACGATATTGAGTTGGGAGAACGCCTATCCCATCATGGCCTGAGAATCATGTACAACCCCAACTCACTTGGCTATCATTACCATTTTATTGCCGAGGACGATTTCTTTAATCTCGCAAAGAAAAACGGAAAGTCTCTTGCTGTTTGGTACAAAAAATCTCCTCACTTGAAAAGCGAGCTCAGTTCCTTAGGCCTATATACTGAGAAGCAATATCCCGGGGCTTTTAAATATATAGTTGCCGACTATGTATTCAACAGGAATACGCGGCATTTGTTTATTTTTTTGGCAAGATTTCTTTCTAAATATCATGAAGGAATAGCTCTTGCTCTTTATAAAAAATTATATAAGGCCATTGAAAGGGAAAGTATCCGAGAAGAATTAGGAATGTAATCGAATGCGAATTGCTGTCGTCTCCATAATGTTCAAAACGACTCCTCCTTCAGGGTATGGGGGCATTGAGAGAGTTGTCTACTACCTTGTGGAAGCATTGATCAAAGGCGGCCATGAAGTAATTTTATTCGCTACACCTGGGAGTTATTGTTCGAACCAAACAGTTGAGGTTCCCGGGTATGATCCAGCAATAGCCCCCAGTGGCGGGAAAAAAGCTGATACTGTTTCAGAGGAACCTCTTTATAAAGCCATGTGTGCTTATCTGCAGAAACACCCTGTGGACATCATCCATGACTGGTCTTTTAAAAATCTCTACGTAAAGCGTCATCCTGACAAGTTTCCATTCCTTATTTCTACATGCATTCCCCCGCCGCCGGGTTGTAAGAGGCGAAAAAATCTTGTCGCCTCGAGCCGTGCCCATGCAAACCTTTGTGGAGGAAGCACGAAATATGTATACTACGGTTTAAAGTTAAGTGATTACCAGTTCAATATTCGCAAAAAAGACCATTTCATACATATTTCAAAAATTGCACAGTACAAGGGCCAGCATCTAGCCATTCTCGCAGCTGTGAAAGCAAGGAAACGACTTTCTATTGCAGGCAATGTTGAAGATAAAATGTATTATTATTTTGTCATCAAACCGTTTGCTACGTGCTTTCCAGGCGTCGAATACCTTGGCGAAATTAATGGTACAAACCAGCATCTGATGGAAGCTACCGCTCTTATTCAAACTCCTCGGTGGTTCGATGCCTTCCCATTGGTAATCCTTGAATCCTTTGCCTCTGCGACGCCCGTGATCGCATTCGCAGAAGGGGGTATCCCTGAACAGATCGTCAACGGTCTCAATGGCTATTTGTGCCGGAGTATAGGGGAATTGGCTTCAGCCATGGCAAATATTTTGGCCATCCGGCCGGAAACCTGTCGGGAGTATGCGGAAGAATACTTTAGATCAGAAAGAATGGCTCAGGATTATGTGGCATTGTACGAACGTATCTTAGATGGGGAATCATGGTAAGATGGCCCTGAATGTAATTTAGTTAACGAATTGGCTTGTAGCATGGGTAAAATCATGCGCTGAACTTACTCTTTCTGTATCCGTAAATATTTTTTTGGTCTAACACTTCTAAGGTTTTCATGAATATGAGTAGGTTACTAAGAAAGATCCGCGTCGCACTTACACCAAGAGAATTTCTATTGAAAACGACTCTTTCCAACGGAGCTGTTGTTTATGGTAAAAACCGTGCTGGTTTTGGAGGAAGGGGTATTTATATTTACCAAGAGTCCATCGAACCTGAGTTTCAGCACCTGGAAGAATTTATTGATCCATCTGGAGTGTTGGTGGATGTTGGTGCTAACACAGGCATTTATACCATCAAAGCAGCTAAGCACTTTAGTGTTCATGGTGGTATAGTTTTAGCAATAGAGCCATTCCCTGATGTGTTGGCAACTCTTTATCACAGCATTCAGGCCAATAGCTTTGATAACGTTCGAATACGCAACTTGTGCGCTGGAGACAGAACAGGCACGGCCAGCCTATGGCTCAATTTCAACAAGCCTCACTCTTTTAGCATGGTCAAGAGGGACCACGCAGCCAAATCTTTATCCACTTTAGTTGTTACATTAGATGATCTATTCACATGGGAAAAATTGAGTAGATTGGACTATTTAAAGATAGATGCTGAAGGAAGTGAACAGCAAATTCTCTCTGGAGCAAAAGGGATCACAAAGAAATACCGCCCTATTATTCAAATGGAAGTAAACATCAAGGATGCAACCATTGATCTGCCCGATTACTCGTTGTTTCAAGCCCCTGGTAGCAACAATAGAGTCTGCATTCCTAACGAACATCCTAAAATTCACTTACCCTCTCAATTGGGCTGGAAGAATATAACCTTGCGTTGAATGGTTAGTTCAAACCATGAATATGTAAATTATCTTTATGTATTAAGAATACGTCTCCCCTGATTGCTTCTTTATCAATGACATTTACAAGAGAATCATTAACTATTTTATAACATCTATAATTTAAGGGGTTAATAAAATCTATCACATTTTGAACAGTACATTTGTTCCTAGCTAAGAACTCATTATATAATTCAAGTTGTATCAGTTCGGGCGGGTTATGTCTTAGCAGTTTTATTCCCCCCATCAATACGTCAAGTTCATATCCCTCAACGTCTACCTTTAGGTAATTAATTTTGGGTATGGAATGAATAGAAATATATTTATCAAGAGATATTACTTTTACTTTCTCCATATGGTTTTTTGAAGTGGTATTCAACTTCTCAATGTAACACTTCGCACTATCTTCACACATTGTTAGTTCAGCGATGCCTTCATGTTTTCCAACAGCATAATCATTTGCAACTATATTTTTAAAATTGTTAATTAGGATATTGTTTTGCAATCGTTTAAATGTGTCTGGAGATGGCTCAAAAGCAATAACTTTTCCTGTATTAATTCTTTTTGCTGCAAATAATGTATAAAATCCTATGTTGGAGCCTATGTCAACTATGACCATATCGTCTTTAATATAATTGTCCAATAGCTTTAAAATTATTTTATCGTATTCATCAAAATAATACAGCAATCTTCCTGCACCATCGTTACAACTAGCAATTACTTTGATATCATTATCAAAAATTAAATCAACCGTCTTATTCATCAGCCTAAAGTACTCCCACGAAGCTATACGAAATAATGTTCTGAATGGCCTTTTCCAAAATACTTCATTTTTCAATAATGAAATAATTTTATTTATAGTGACTACTGTAGGCCTCATTGCATACCTCGAAAGCATGAAATATTTGCATGCACTTATTCAATATCCGTCAATCAAAGTGGTCTCAAAGTCTTTTCAAACATCAAAAGACTCAGTGATATCCCACGTATAGGGCGGGTGACCTCAGAAAGCCCTGAAAGGGGCCATTGACTTTACTTCACTCTTGATCGTACCGCCGTTCAACATCCTATGGAAAAGTCTCAATTGAGTGTTCATGCTGCGAGTCTATTATATTTCTCTGGTTCTTCGACGTTTAGTGTGGATTTTAATAACTGCCTGTAAACACATTTTTTTCTGGAAAACTCTCCTCACTTCAAGGGGTTAAGGGAGAGTTTTGTAACTTCTCAATAAGTCCT
>Ga0190303_1000860_pt1 | contig 12574 bp, 11 predicted proteins | sample 48700701_MG_FD_161672 | JGI IMG/M metagenome (GOLD analysis project Ga0190303, IMG submission 161672) | Hydrothermal vent sediment bacterial communities from Southern Trench, Guaymas Basin, Mexico - 4870-07-0-1_MG | ecosystem: Environmental > Aquatic > Marine > Hydrothermal vents > Sediment ...
ATCCTCTCAAGAAGATTGCAAACTCAGGTTTATTTGCACGGGCTTTCTTACACGCCGAAACAGGCGCGCCAGCTGATAATACACGGCCATATAGCTATCAATGGAAAAAAAGTGAGAGTTCCTTCTTACATGGTCAAAAAGAGTGAGGAGAGCGCAATTCAGTATGTGCCATCATCTCCATTCACCGATGAAATGCACCCGATGAGGCCAAAGGCAGAGCAAAGGACAGAAATAAAACCTGAAGTGAAAGAAATGGAAGTAAAGGAGGGGGCATAAAATGGGGAAATGGGCAGTAACTCATATTTTTGCATCTCACAACGACACCATAATAACCGCTACTGATTTGACAGGGGCAGAAACTCTTGCAAAGTGCTCAGGCGGAATGATTGTAAAATCTGACAAGGACGAGGGCTCGCCATATGCAGCAATGCAGGCAGCCCAGAGAGTGGCAGAAGCTTTAAAGGAAAAAGGAGTAGATTCAATACACATAAAAGTTAGAGGAATAGGAAGAGGGCGCTCCAAAAACCCGGGCAGGGGGGCGCAAGCCGCCATAAGGGCGCTGGCAAGAGCCGGCTTAAAAATTGGAAGGATAGAGGATGTCACTCCTGTTCCTCATGATGGCTGCCGTGAGAAGGGTGGTAAGAGAGGAAGAAGGGTATGAAACTCAAATTTATCGAAGATGAGGAAAACTACATAAAAGTACTCATAGAGGATACCACGCCTGATTTTGTAAATGCAATCAGGAGAACTCTGATGGCTGATTTGCCAAAGCTTGCAATAGAAAACGTGACAATATATGACAATACCTCTGCACTCTTTGACGAGATAATTGCTCATCGACTTGCCATGATACCGCTCCCGACCGACCTTGATGTTCTTGTTCCTAGAAGCGAGTGCAGCTGTGGCGGCGAGGGGTGCCCGAATTGTGTTGTTCACTACACCCTGAGTAAGGAAGGAGAGTGCACTGTCTATTCAGGCGATTTGAAGGCGGAAGAACCATCATGGGCTGTAAAAGATGAAAAAATTCCGATTGTAAGGCTGCTCAAAGACCAGCGAATAATACTCGAGGCAGAGGCGGAACTCGGTACAGGCAAAGAACATGCAAAGTGGCAGGCAGTTTCAGGTGCGGGATACAGCTACTATCCTGAAATAGAAATAACGGACGAATGCGACGGGTGCATGGAGTGCGTGAAAGCATGCCCGAGAGGTATCCTTGCATCAAAGAGAGGAAAGGTTGTTGTAAAAAATATTGAGGAATGCAATTTGTGCAAGAGCTGCTCGGAAGTGTGCGGTAAAAATGCCATAAAGGTCAGCGGAAATCCGAACAAAATAATATTCCAGTTTGAAACAGATGGTTCGCTTACAGCAAGGAGGGCGCTCGTAGAAACCCTGAAAATCCTTTATAAAAAATACGACGAATTGGAAAAGGCGCTGTAGCCTGCCGGGCAATTTTTATTTTATTGGCCTTCCTGCACAGGGGAGCGCCAGTCAAGGGCTACTGTCCGCAAACCGATTTTTGGAACAAGAGGTACATTCCTTTTATGCTGACTTTTTATCCTCATTTCTTTCACCCTTATCACCTCCTGTTCATCAATATCTGCAATCTCCACTATTTTATCTACTGGCATTTTCCTTTCAAGCCCGTACAATATTCTATCTAATTTTTCATAAGGAATTCCCAATTCCTTTTCATCTGTCTGCCCTTTCCAGAGTCCTGCAGAGGGTGCTTTTTTTATTATCGGCCCAGGTATACCAATATGCTCTGCTATTTGATATACCTGCGTTTTATAGAGATCGCCTATGGGCATAAAATCGCTTCCTCCGTCCCCATATTTCGTAAAATAACCTATAAGCAATTCGGTTTTATTCGAGCATCCGCATACCAGACTTTTCTTGGAATTTGCATACCCATACCACAAAAGCATTCTTAACCTTGACTTTATGTTGCCCAGCGCTACCGCGTCCATCTTTTCAGAGTATATCTTTCTTATAGAATGTATCATTGGAGATATGTCTATTGTTTCATAACTTATGCCGAATTCATTTGACAGGAGACGCACATGCTCAAAGTCCTCCATTGGAGTGGAAAGTTCGGGCATAAAAAGCGCGTAAACATTTTCCTTTCCAAGTGCCATAATCGCAAGTTTTGTTACGACAGCAGAATCTATGCCGCCTGAGAGGCCTATAACCACACTTTTTACCCCGGCATTCTCTGTATAACTTCTTATGAATTCAATTATTGTCTCCGTTGTTTCTTCGGGGTTAATCTCAAGCATATGGATAATGTTATATTTAAGAGCAATATATTCTTTTGGGATTTGACATGAAGCTTTGCATAGCAAATATAAAACCGTCTGTCGGCAACAAAAAAAAGAATCTTAAAAAGATAGAAAGCATGGTTTCAGAGGAAAATGCAGATATGTATGTATTCGGAGAGATGGCTCTCACAGGCTATACATGCAGGGATGAATTCAGGGAAATGGCAGAAGGCATAGATGGTCCTTCAATAAATGAAATCAAAAAAATTGCCGGAGAAAAAGATTGCTATATCATATTCGGGATGCCTTTAAAAGAAAGAGAAGGTGTCATTTCAAATGCTTCAATAATGGTTCATCCTGACGGAAAGGTAAATGCTTATAGGAAATCTTTCCTGGCAAACTTCGGGCCATTTGAGGAAAAGTTTTATTTCTCGCCGGGAAAAGAAATGCCTGTTTTTAAAACAAAGTATGGAAAAGTAGGGATGTGCATATGCTATGACCTTTTTTTCCCTGAGCTGGTGAAGGGACTGGTTCTGAAAGGTGCGGATATGATTGTTTGCATATCAGCCTCCCCAACCACGACAAGAGAATTTTTTGAAAAAGTGCTGCCCTCAAGAGCCATTGAAAATACAGCATTTATTGCTTACTCAAATATCGTTGGCACCCAGGAAAATATTGTTTTCTGGGGTGGCGGGCAGGTTTACGGGCCAAAAGGAAATCTTATTGCCAGGGGCAAATATTTGAAGGAAGGGGTAGTAACAGCAGAGGTTGATTTCAGGGACTTAGAGGAAGCAAGAGCTTCAAGGCCTACGCTCAGAGATACAAGAGCAGAGGTTTTTTCAGAAATTTCCAGGGGTTTTGTGGAGGAACGAACGCACAGCGGTTATGCGATGGTCGGACTGAAGATGGGAGAATATATCTCCTCAAAGATGAAGGTTGAAAAAGCGGTGGTATATTCGGATAAAGAGAATGCTGAAAGTGTAATAAGCGGCATAATGTTCCATACCGGTCTTGCAAAAGACAGAATAAAATTTGAGGAAAGTAATACGGTGGGGGCATTGTTTTCGTCATCCAAAAGAAAAATAAGCATTTTTCTGAAAGAAGATGTAAAAAATGCCATTGAGATGGGAATGAATACAAGCATTTTGAGTTATCTTGAGGATGAGAAAATTTTCACAATAGAGGAATAGCAATTTTTAAATTTGCAAAAGGTATGACCTGCCTATGAAAATGGAGTTAGCAATAATAGGAGCAGGAAGTGCAGGGTATGCAGCAGGCATATATGCCGGCAGGGCAGGAATAGACGCAATCATATTTGATGCGGGTATGGGGGGCGGTCTTGCGACCGAGTCGCCAGAAATAGAGAATTATCCGGGATTCAAAAAAATAAATGGCATAGAACTGATGGAAAAAATGAAGGATCATGCTAAGGATTATGCAAAATTTAAGTTTTATGAAGAAGTAAAAGAAATTAAAAAAGAGGGGGATAAATTCAAACTTATTACCTCGAAGGGAGAACATGAAGCAGGGGCGGTTGTGATATGTACAGGTACTGTGCATAAAAAACTGGGCGTCAAGGGAGAGAAGGAACTGGCAGGGAGAGGCGTTTCTTATTGCGCCACATGCGACGGCTTCTTTTTTAAGGATAAGAAGGTGATTGTCGTCGGAGGAGGAAATAGCGCTGTCGCAGAAGCCCTGTATCTTGAGCAGGTAGGATGTGACGTGTCAATAATACACAGGAGAGATGTGCTGAGGGCGGAAAAGATGCTGGGCGATGAAGCCATGAAAAGGGGAATAAAAATAATATGGAACAGCGTGGTGGAGGAGATAATCGGAAAGGATAAAGTTGAAGGCGTGAGGCTGAAAAATGTAAAAACGGGAGAAGAGAAAACAATTCCTGTGGACGGAGTTTTTATTTCTGTAGGTGAGATGCCAAAGTCGGAGATTGCAAAAAAGGCAGGGGTAGAAACAGACGACTACGGTTATATAAAAACCGACGATATGCAGAGAACGAATGTGAGGGGCATATATGCAGCAGGTGACGTTACAGGAGGAGTGAGGCAGATAGTCACTGCATGCGCCGAAGGAGCAAAAGCAGCCCTTGCGTCAACCGAGGTGCTGGGAAAAATGTATCCGTTTTAGGCACCGTTGCATATCAGGTGCCAAAACCCGAAACATACTTATATAAAAGTCGGATATTTCTCAGGCATATTCAGGTGAAAGGTATGAAGGGAAAGAGAAACATAATGATTGTAGTAGGACTTGTATTTTTCATAATTGCACCTTCGTTTTCGTTTGTTTTAACACCCTCAATGAAGAAGATTCCAGATAACCTACACGAAGTTGTGTACTACGAAGGAAAACTGGGGATGCTGAATACCAGCACCCTTAACATGGATTATATAAACATTGAGATAAAAAGAGAAGTGAATGCAATTAAAAAAGAAGGAGATGTACTTTTGATAAGGGAGGATGTGACCGTTAAAGACAAACGGACAGGAAAGGAAATCCCAGATTTAAGTATGACCACAATATACGGCATAGACCCCCGTACATCAAAAAATGTGCCCGGGTATGGAGATACCGAGCGGGTGGGGCAGTGGATATTCCCCGTCGGCGTGAAAAAGAAAGATTATCTGGTATGGAACTCGGATATGGATGAGCCATATAGGGAAGGGTATGTGGATGTAAATGATGCCGCGGGCATAGCCCATTACATGGGAGAAAAAGAGATAGCAGGAGTGAAGACATACGAATATAGGGGGCACCAGGATGAGGTGTATATTGGGCCAGGGCCAGAGGGAACGCCTCCCGAATCCAGGATGTATTATATGGGGGACCAGACAGCATGGGCAGAGGTAAAGACGGGCTTAATTGTGGATTACGACAAACATGTTGTACAATACATTGAATTCCCCGACCTTCACAAACTCCCGTCAGACCTCAATATGACTGCTGAGCTGAAAGGAAAAGTATCTGTTTTCAATCTCTCCAAGGCAGGGACAGGTGACTGGTATGACAGATACAATGCAACAGTAGTGAACCACGTATGGGTGGAAAATCCCGAAACAGACAGTCTTTACATGGTCGGAAGCGAGATGATAGCGAGGGATGAAAATGGGCATATGCTTCCCGACGAATTGCAGGGATACAGCATAGATGGGGTGAATCCATACACGATGGAATATGATTCCATGTTCAGCGATAAGAGGGGGTTGCTAACATTTCCTATAGGGGTGGAGAAAAAGGATTATCCGTTGTGGGATTCTCAGATAGGAAACATATCGGTGGCACATTTCGTAGGGGAGGAAAATATTGCAGGGCTGGATACGTACAAGTATGTGGCGCAGGTGAATAACTACCCGGTTGGCACGCAGGATATAGAGGGCATGAGTGACCGCAACGTAAAACTTTTTTATACGGGCAATACCACATACTGGGTTGAGCCATCAACAGGCAGCATCGTAAATGTGAAACAGGAAGGAAAAGTCATTTCTCAATTTCCGGACCTTCATACGATTCCTGAAAATACAGATTCGGAATTGAAAATGGAAGGGAAGTTGTGGATTATCTCAGAGGGCAGCAAGGACATAGAAATGATAAGGCACGTGAAGGCAGTTGGCACAGATTATGACAATGGCAAAAAAGTAATAATTATGGAAGACAATACCACCACCTACGACAAAAGCACTGGAGAGAAAGTGCCGGAAGGTTGCAGCGTTGAAATTCACGGGATATATGCGGATACAGGTGAGGAGGCACAGAATTACGGCGATGAGGAAAGGGCTGGCTTGTACACGTTCCCCCCTGGCTCGGAAAAGAAAAGTTACCTTATGTGGAACTCTGAGATAGGGGCACCATCTGTCGTGGACTTTGTAAGGGAAGAAGACCATGAAGGGATGCATACTTATCTTTATGAAACAGTTGAAACAAGGAAGGTGTTTGATCCTACACCCGCCATAAACCAGAATGTGATTTATACAACCACGACAAAATACTGGGTTGAACCGAACAGCGGGTTGATAATAGACATGGAGAAGACATCCGAGAAAAAGGTTGATATAATCAATTTCCTGATAGGAATACCAAGCCCAATATGGGTAAAGGCATATTCTCTCACACTTTCATTCAGCGATGACATGGTAAAGGAACTTGTGGAGGAAGGAAAGGAAGCTGCAGATTTGATGAAGTTATCGAAAAAAACAATGCCTGCCATGGAGGTAAACTTATCTGTTGCAAATCTGATTGATAGTGTGAAGGCAGCGGAAATGCAGAAAAAACAAGTGGAACAGTTATCCAACAGCAAGGTAAAGGCAGTTGATTTGCATTACTGGATGACAGAAGATTCAGTGAAAGCAACAGCAGATGAAGCAAAAACTTCAGGTTTCATGCTGACACTCTTTGAGGCAATTATACCCATCCTTCTGGTGATATTCGGAATTGCCCTGATAGGAGTATGGGTAGTGAATAAGCCATAATTTATCAGTGGAAGCTGGGTCTTCTGCTCAGAAGTTTTGGCAGGGAAAGCGGCTGATACGGCAAATCTTTCATCTTCTCGGCAATCATATCATTCAGCTCCTCCAGCGATAATTCTTCCCTGCAATCAAAGCGGCATCTTGGTCTGAACGTACCGCTCCTCTCCTTTTCACCGTATACCATTATTATTGGTACCCACTCTTTCTCCGCCTCCCTTATCTTCTTGGAAACACTTGCATCTCTATCATCGATATCAACCCTGGCATTTATTTTTTGGGACAGGGCAATGCATTCATCCACAAATTCATCGCTTACGGGGATAATACGGACTTGGGTTGGGGAAAGCCAGAACGGGAGCATTCCTTTCTCCCCTCTTCTCATTTTCTTTGCTTCCTTTTCAAGAAGAGCACATACGCAACGATCTATGCCCCCAGATATGGATGCATGCAGCAGCAGAGGATATTTTCTATTGCCTTTTTCGTCGATATAGGTTATGTTGAATGATTCTGGATTCTCAACATCTATCTGCACCGTTGAGAGAGCAAATGATTTTCCTACAGAATCGTTCATATTGAACTCAAATTTTGTGATAAAATAGAAATAGCGCTCATTCCACATTTCCACAAGAATAGGTTTTCCGACTTCTTTAGCTATTTCCGCGGCAAATTCCCTATTTTCCTCAAAGAAGGACTTTACAAATCTTATGGCAACTTCGCCTTCCAGCCCAACAAGCTTTACCCATTCCATTGATAGCATAAACTGCTTTTTGAATTCTTCCAGAGCTTGTTTTTTGTCGGTACACAGAGTATGCATATCTGGCATGGTGAAGGCTCTCAGCCTTTTAATGCCCGAAAGTTCGCCATGCTGTTCTTTCCTGAAAGATTTTGCGAGTTCAAATATCCTGATGGGCAAATTTTTGTAAGAAATTGTCATATCGCTCGCCATCAGATACTGACCAAAACATGCTGCAAATCTCAGAAACAGTTCCTTTCCTTTATCCCCTTTAACCCTGTATTGCCTTGCCGGAAACTTCTTCAGGTATTTGCTCAGTGCAGGATGCTGTGTGTCATACATGATTGGAGTTTCTACCTCCATTGCGCCTGCTGAAAGGCACATCTCCTCCACCTTTCTTTCAAGCAATTTTTTCACAAGCTTTCCCTTGGGATACCATCTCATATTTCCGGGATCTGAGCCCGGCTCGTAGTCCACGAGCTCAAGGTCTTTCATCAATTTTATGTGGGCCGGCTCTCTTTCCGATTTCCTGCTGCCGAACGCTTCATATCGGTAAAATTTTTCTAATTCTTCATGCTTCCTGAAATCGAATTTTTCTGCTTCTATAAGTTCGCCTTCGGGAGTAAGTATGAACCAGGAAGATACGATTTTTTTCTTTTCTTCCTCTTCTTCCCCTGCGCCCTTTATTTCTCTGGAAAGCTCTGCCAGGGGATGCCCCTTGCAACTTAATTTGAAGGCCTTGTACCACCCAAAGGGCGAGCTTTTTACTGTAAATCTTTTGCTGAGTCGCTCCTTCAATTTTTTCAGAGCTTCCTTTGCAGCATCCGGGCCTGAAAGATTTGAGGACAGGTGGGCATATGGATAAAGCATTATTTTGTCCACCCCCAAATTTCTTGCTACCTCCTCTATCTCATTTGATGCGTTTTTTACTGTTTCATTTATAGCATCCTCATCATCTTTTTCAACAGCAACAAAAACCGCAAGTGCTTCATCAAGGCGGTCTTTTTTGATATCTATCTCATCCGCCCCATCTATTGCCTTTTCCTTTGCCTCATATTCTATGTAATCTGTATGGAGTAAGAGAATCTTCATAAGAGAGTAAAGCAAGGAGAGATATAAAATTGTTTCATTTGCCAAAATTTTGTATTCTCATATGCCCATCAAAATCCTCAGCATATCCCTCAAGCCGGGGGCAAGCCCGAGCACAAGTATGAAAAACTTTATCAGACCTGCCAATATGGGCTTTTCCTTCAGTTCATTTTTCAGGTAGGAGTCCATTGCATAAATTACGCCAGCTATTATCGCAAGCTTTGCAAGAGGGTATGCCAGACCATAAAAGTGTCCCATGAGAAATAAAGGTATGGGATGTTTTTCGCCATAGCTTATATCCATGCCGAGAGGGTTTACAACTGCAAAATAGCTTGTCCATCCGTCTATCATATGGGCAAAAATGAGGGAGAGATTTATTCCCGAAGAAAATATTTTGCTCTCTGACATTTTTGCAAAGATAAATACAAGGAGGGTCACTGCGGAGGATATAATCAGCACGAGAGGCAATATTACTACATTAACATGATCAAATGTGTTCCATCTGTCACCATATATCCATATGCTAATAAGGTAGAGAGATGGGAGCAAAAAAAGCAATCCGAGAGAGAACATTGTTGTTGAAACGTTTTTCCTATCCAGGTAAAAAAATATTGCCAGGGAAACAATAGAAAAAAGCCCGACCAGCAAAGGATGAACAGGGTGGTTGCATTTATCTGCAAAAATGACATACATTATGGCATATGCTGCATCTATTGCCAAAATTGAGAATACGAAAAGTTTAATTTTTTTGTCACTTCTTTCAATATATATTCCTGCAAGCAGGGATAAAAAAAAGTATATACCGACCTGGATGTATATTATCGGGGATATAAAAAAATAAGACAATGGTTTTTCAAAAAGGCCGCTGTCCTCCAAAACTCTTAAAGTCGAACCGAGGATTATGAATGGCAGGGATGCAATAAAAAAAGGCACATCTATTTTTATGTTAAAGTAATCAAAAAATCTGTACATAAGATAAACTATAACCAGAAGGAGCATTCCATAAATAAATTCAGATACAAGGGTGTAGCCCTCCGCCGCCCCCACCCCGTGATAGCTGACCGGATGGCCTGCTGCATCTGCCACTATGGGGCCCCATATGTACTTCCATATAAAATGGTCATAGAATATGGTGGGTGCAATCAGTAAACCTGCTGCAAATGCAATGCAGGCAGCAATTACGGCAATCAGCCACGGACGCATCTATTGAAAAATGAGAATGATATAATAAATTAGTGGTAAAAAATACTGGAAAATAGTGAAAGAAATATAAAGTAGGAGTTATTTACAATAGGAGATGTTAAATGAGGAGATTTTCCTCAATCCGAATGAGCCAAATCCTGGGTTTATGGTTCATAAGGACGAGGCAAGGAAGGTGCTTCTGAAGGCAATAGCCGGAAAAAGCGAATGCTTCTGGGTGCTTGGGAAAACAGGTATAGGGAAAACGACTTTTCTCCTATGGCTAAACGAATTTGCACCAGTTTATAGAGTAAAACCTATCCTGATTCATGGCGGGGAAACGCTAACCCTAGATGAAGTAAAAACAAAAGTTGAACAGGCGATAAAACCTTCATTTTTCTCAAGAGTTTTTCTGAGGAAGAAAGTGATAGAGCGCCCTGTTCTCCTTCTGATAGATGAAGTGGAGTACATAAAAGATGAGAGAGTTTTTCAGTACATAATTAGCAAGCTTGACGATGATAGACTTCAGATGTCGGTTGTGCTTGCGTCAGTGGAAATCGTGGACGAAATTATAAAAAATTATTTAAGGGGAAGAGACATCGAGAAAATATATCTCGAAATGCCACCGGTTGAGATACTCATGGAAATGATAAGAAAAAGAATTGAAGCCGCCGGAGGGGAAGGTTTCAAGCCTTTCGGCAAACAGATGGTGAGAGATATAATAGAATCTTCCAGTACCATAAGAGAAGTGCTTGTGAAACTTGAAGAAGCCCTAAGGTGAAAGAAATGAGCAAGAAAATAATGGTTGTCGATGATGAATATGAGGTTGCAGACATAGTTAAAAAAATGCTGGAATCAGAGGGTTTTGAGGTCATAATTGCAAATAGCGGTGAGGAAGCTCTGAAAAAATTAGAGAAAGAAAGACCCGACCTTATTCTGCTCGACATAATGATGCCCGGAATGGACGGATGGGAGACTCTCAAAAAAATAAAAAGCAACGAAAAGTTTAGGGATATACCGGTATCAATGCTAACCGCCCTGCCCCTCACACCAGATGATACGAAAGATAAGCCAATAAATAGCATAGAGAATTATATTGTAAAGCCGTTCTCAAAAAAGGTTTTGCTGCAAAAGGTCAATGACATCTTAGACAGGGAAAAAGAAATCAATGAGATGTACGAAAAAATAAAAAGGGAGGTTGGGGAGGAGGAGGCGGAGGAATACAAAAAACTATCTCTCGCAGTAAATCGACAGAGAAGACTGATATCTGTAATTGTTGATTCCACAGTTGCTGAACTCCGGGAATCGATAAAGAATTTGATATTGAGTCAGAAGAGGATGATAGAGGTCATGAACAAGAAAATAAAGGAGATAGAAAAAATGGCCGAGGAATCCTCAAAGTCAAAGAAATAGCGAGATAACCTTATAGAGTATGTCACCAAGTACAAAAGAGATGAAATAACCCACAGTAAGTGGTATAAGGAAGGGGATTTTTGGAGTCACCCATATTATCTCATCTCCGAAAATTTTTGTATCAACATTCTTTTGCGGCAGCATTGTCTTTTTTCGCTTTCCGTTCTCAATCTTCTCCATGGGCCATACAAATTTTTTTTCTACTTCGCCCGCCCTCATTTTATATCCCAGCAAACAAAAAGGAAACTCGGCAGCCCCATTCTTAACATTGTATACAAAAAGTGCAAAAGGTATAACCAGGAATATAAGAAGCGAATTTATGAATACTATGAGTGGAAATGGAAATTCCACAGGTGCAACCCAGAGCGGAAAGTTGCCGATATGCGGGAAAAGAGGGACAAGAATTGATATGGAAAGAAGAGCTTTTGCATCTGCCCCGCCCATTCCGAGTAAAAGAAGCGAAAAGGATATCGGCAGAATTATAATAAATGAAATCAGCACTTTCAGCATGGAATAACCGGAAAAAGGCATCATGAGTAGCCCTGCCGCAGCCACAATTATCCAGAGTTCATCCCTTGCAATCCTGAATTTAAAGTCAGTGTAGGAGGCGTAAATAAGAACCGTCATTCCAACTATAAATCTCAGCACATCGAGCATGGCATCCTAATTGACGGTCGGATATAATTATATCGTTATTTTTTATCTCCCTATATCAGCGCATTTTTTTCATGAATAAAAGCGCAATAAGAATTGCAGCTATTGCCAGAATTGCAGCAAATCCGGGTGTGCCACTGCCTGCCTTGTGTACAACTATGTCTATCGTTTCCACATTGCTTTTTACTCCTGTCGTATCCATCGCCTGTATCTTGATTGTTTTTGTACCAGCGGTCATGTTTTCGCCCAATTTTGGCACTTTGACCTTTATGACGAATTCTTTTTCCTCCCCATCATTCAAATTCAAGGCAGGTGTGACAGGAGTTACTGTAAGATTTCCATCCTCCAAAACAGAGAGGGTAACACCTGTAGCTGAAAAGTTATAACAGTATACCTTTATGGGTATTGTTCTCTCCGTGTCCTCATCAAACGGTGCTATATCTGACACGCCTAGCGATATCACGAGTTTTGGCTCCCCGCTACCGCTTCCGACATTCACACTCGAAGTACAGGTATTGTAAGTACCGTCGTTGTCTTTGACCTGGAGGGTAACTGCATATTCGCCGCTCTCATACCAGGTATGCACGGCAGTTGGTATGGTGTACTCGTCATCATATGTCCCATCGCTGTTCCAGTCCCATCTGTAAAGCTCGATGATGCCGTCGGGGTCGGCGGAGGCAGAGGCATTGAACATCACTTCCTCGCCAGGCGATGGATTTGTCGGAGAATAATTAAAGCCAGGAACAGGCGGTGTGTTTCCTGCCCTGCTATTC
>Ga0190303_1000861_pt1 | contig 12574 bp, 16 predicted proteins | sample 48700701_MG_FD_161672 | JGI IMG/M metagenome (GOLD analysis project Ga0190303, IMG submission 161672) | Hydrothermal vent sediment bacterial communities from Southern Trench, Guaymas Basin, Mexico - 4870-07-0-1_MG | ecosystem: Environmental > Aquatic > Marine > Hydrothermal vents > Sediment ...
CCCATCACTCCCCAACCTTGTCCCTACTTCTCTTTACCGGCCCTCCGGGCCTCTGTACACGATTCGGCCGTTTTCCAGTTCAAAGCGACCTCCGGGGGGGCATTCCGGCAATTCCAGCCCAGCGGCTTTAAGCGCGTCCATGGTTACCGGTTCACCGGGGTGCATGGACCGGTACTGGTTCACAAAGGAATTTAGAATGGTCAGGTTGGCTTTTACAGCCACCCTTTCGGTGCGCTGTTTTGCACCCATGATATTTTTGCCTTTATCTCCTGTGAAGTCCTTCATTCCGTTCATAGCCAGCCAGGCTATAATGGCCAATGCCGCAACCAATGACAATAATCCGAATATTCCTTTCATTTAAGACCTCCCATGGCGTTTTAATATGGCATAAATATCTTCCCTTAGCTGGAACTGACGCCAGTACCGCTTGGGAACAACTTTTGACAGCTCATCCATCAATTCAGGGATTGCCCGCTTTCTACTGCTGACCATCCCCTGATGGGACCCGGAGGGAATTGCGCGAATCAACGCATCTGAGGCAAGAAGTTCTTCGAGAATCAAACCGGATTCGGAACTGATACGAACAGCTTCATTCAACTGGTACACCGCATTTTCCCCGTTTCCTTCCAGGTTATACAACACAAATCCCATGGCCCTGTGAAAGGCCGATTTCAACGATGGATCCCGGACCTTTTTGAAAAGGGGCACCGCTTCGTTCAGGAGTTCCAGGGCCCGCTCCCATTTCCTCCCCTTGACCAGAAAAGACACACGGAGCAGCCTTGCGGATAACTGATCGTCAACGCCGCCGACAGTACGGTAGCCTTCTTCTGTGGATTTCGCCATGTGGTAGCCCTGCTGTAATTGTCCCTTGAAGAGCATGATCCGGGCATTTTGCAGGTCAATATGTACCTGTTCCCGCTTAAATTCGGATTCCGAAGCCAGAATCTCCGCCAGCATGAGGGTATTTTCCCCTTCAATGAGTTCCCCCATCTCAATGAGAAAGGCCGATTTCTCAGTATAGTAAAAGATTTTTCCCCAGCTGTCCCGGATCAGGTCCAGGTACTTTACCCCCCGTTCCAGAGCCCGCCAGGCCTCTCCATAGCGCCCCTGTTTACGCCAACTTCGGGACATGTAACCAAATGAAAGTACGAGCTGAAAGTAGTTTCCAACCTTATTCTGGATCTGGACCGCCGTTTCAAATGCCTTTCTGGCATCCTCCCAGTTTCCTTCTTTCATCGCCACTTTACCGAGGTTATTGTGCATGGCGGAAAGCCCCGGAAGGAAAGCGGCTTTGCTGTATGTCCGGTTCACAATTTCCAAGTGTTCCCGCGAGGCATCCAGATTTCCTCTCACCAGCATAGTGGTAGCTAAAAGCTGGTTCAAATTTCCAAGCATCACATCGTCCGCTCCTTCTTCCTGAATGAAACCGGAAGCCAGGTTGAGGTAAAGCTCTGCTCCGTCCATATCCCCTTCCTTCACAAATAACTGGCCAAGAGACAGATACAGCCTGCCAAGGTAAGGGCCTGCCTCCAATTCTTCTTTGTTTTCAAGGAAGAAGTCTAACAACCATTCTCGAGCAGCCCTTACCTTTCCCTGGCGGTTGAACCAGTCTACCCGGAAATAGTTGTACCGGACTTCATGTTCAAAGGTGACAACAAACTGGTCGCGATAAGTGGCAATATAGGTTTCCGCTTTCCCTGTATCCCCTGCGTAGAGACAGGTTCGAATCGCTTCTTCAAGATATTGGCGTTTGTCATCCAGGCTATCTGTCAACTGGTACAGCGTTTCGGCAATTTCCAGCACTTTTTCATTGCGAAACAGATTCCGATAAGACCGGTAGGCGCGGTCGTAATATTCCAGGGCCTTATCCCGTCTTTTCCCCAGAACGTAGAAACGGGCAGTATTCTCGAAACGGAACTCCTGAAGCTCAGCATTGGTTTCAGCTAATTTCAAGTGGATTTCCGGCAATTTCTCCGGATCCATGAACCGGAGCACAGTCTGCCTCAGTCGCCCATGGGAAACCACATAGCGGTTGTTGAATTCATTCAGCATGCGATTTTCCACCAGTCCAGCGACCACGGATTCAATCTCAACCACATTGTTGAAAAGTTTTCGCAGAAACCGGAAGGAGGTAGGTTCCTGAATCAATGCCAGAGATGTCATCACATCCCGTTCCACCGGAGAAAGCGACAGCACCCGGAATTGAAGTACGTTTTCCAGTAGAGATATCAATGAAAGGTTCTCAGAGGGTTCAGTGGCCGCTTTCCACACGCCGTTCACAACCCTAAGATCGCCGATTGAAATCATAGACTTCAGCAACTCGGAAATCAGCAACGGATTTCCCCCACTTTGCTCAAAGATAAAGTCTTCGAATGCCGTGGTCAGCACTCCGTTTGGAAAGGTTGTCCTGAGCAGTTCCACTACATCGTTTCTGGAAAGCGCCCGGAGAAATACAGTTTCAACATGTTCCGCCTCTTCAAGCTCTTCAAGAAATTTCTTAACGTAGCGGGGCAGGTCCACATCTGAACTCACAGAAATGAACCAGAGTACCCGGCTTGTTTTCTGCGCAAAGGGCTTCAGGAACTGCAGAGACATTTCGTCCATAAGATGAATGTCATGAATATAGAAAACCGGCTCTTTTATCGGGTCCTCCTCTATGAGATCTTCAAAGAGGTTGACCAGCTGATAGAAATATCCCGACACCAGCGTTTCATCCATTCCCTGCTCAACTGGCAACCTGGTTATATCGGCTGCCTTGTCGTATACAAGGGTTTGGAACATACGGGCAAAATCTTTTCCGTAGCGTTTCTCCACCGACTCGTCATAGGTCGGCATCAGCTGGCTGAACAGTTGCCTCGCTACACCGAAGTTATCTCCGGTTGTGGTGCACCAGGCTTCCCTCACTTTATATCCGGTCAACTGGGCATAGATACGAACCTCCTGCATGAGGCGGGTTTTCCCGATACCGGACTCCCCCCGGATTAAGACAAATGAAGTCTGAAAAGTTTGAATATTAGAAGATACAAAGAGTACTTTCAAATAGTTAAGCTCATTATTCCGACCAACAAACCGTGGCTCAAAGAACATTCTGGCCGCGTCTTCTTTGGGGACCAACTCATCATTTCGCCTGTACAGCGTACGAATGTCTTCCAGAACATGATACGCGTTCCGATAACGATCGTCGGGGTTCCGCTTCACCAGCCGGGACACAATAGCAAGCAGGGATTGTTCCCGTATTGATTCCATTTGTTCCGGTGTCAGTTTGTCAAAATCCGCATATTTGGAAGTCTGCTCGATATGATTTCTCGCAAGCAGAATTTTCAGGTATACAACACCCAGTGAGTAGAGGTCAAGTCGATGATCACGGGGGGCTTTGGAAAAGAGCTCCGGCGCCATATACTGCAAGGTGCCCCGCACAGAAGATGTTTTTATCTGGGATTTGGGCATAAAAAGCCCAAAATCCAGCAATTTAATGACGAATTTGCCATCCAGTTCGATGATGCCGAAATTCTCCGGTTTAATATCAAAATGTATGATGTCATGTGAATGGATGAAATTCAATGCCCTGAGTACCTGTACCATGGCGTCCACCATCCGTTTCTCCGTTGCCTCCATCAGAAAAGACATCAGGTTGGTCCGTCTGCAATATTCCATTGTATAGTACACAGACTGAGAATCCGGTTGAAAGCCGATATCATAGACCCGAACCAGGTTCTGGTGTTTCAGCGAATGCAGTAATAGAAATTCATCCTGGAGCCGGATGATATTTTTTCGATTTAACTTAATTGATTTGATAACTTTCAGAGCAATTTTTTCCCCTGTGTATTGGTCTTCCACAAGGTAAACAGTTGAGAAACCACCGGTTCCGAGGACCCTGATCTCCCGGTAGCGGTGCCGGTCAAAGGACATTTTTCAGCCGGGTCACCCCGATTTCTATTTTGGGATCTTCAATCTGCCCGCCCCGGCACATGGACAGAATTTCGTTAATTTCATGAAATTCAATTGTATTCAGGCTTTCATTGACGCTCCCGTCCCCACTGGCTGTCCCTTTCTTTACACCCGTCACATTCGCAGCGAAAATAAATATTTTCTCGGTGGATTGCCCGTGTGAAGGGAAAATGCCACCTCCCAATGAGATGAATTCCTCCGGCGGGATGCAGAAACCTGTTTCCTCATCCAGTTCCATAGCCACCCGGTTTCGAACTGCTTCTTCTCCAATGTCTCCCGGTTCCAGTGAACCGGCAACGCATTCGTAAATCCAGGTGTAATTGCGTTCAGGCAATGGTTTTTCCTTTTCAGAACGGAAATAGACAGCTGGACGGAAAGCACGCAGGATTCCCACCTCCGTACCCTCTCTGCTTATTCGGTAAGGAAGAACAGCCACACAATCCAAGCCTTTTCTATCAAAAAATTCATTTCGATATGGACGAGACAATGTACCGTCCTCATACTCATTCTGCAACAGATAGGCATGATGGGTAAAAAACCCATTTTCCCAGATTTGACAGATATGATGATCCAGAACGTGGACTTTTTTTATTCTCAAGGGACACCCCTTTCTCTGGTGATTCCTGCACGTCGTCCTGACAATATTTGACGATTAAATAGCACTGCTATTGTACCACCCATTGTATCAGCGGCAAAATCCAGGATACTGCAATCTCTGCCAGGGACAAAATACTGGTGAAATTCATCAGACATACCATAAAGGACGACAAAGACAATAATCATCCAGGATGGCACAACCGGAAGCGCTTTCCTGGCAAAGATACCGAGGATAAAATAAGCGACAGCATGTTCAATTAAGTCCTGCCATGAAAAATATTGGGGTAGAGGGAGAGTGGATTGGGAAGAGAGATAAAAGAGGAAGCCACAATATGCGACTGTCAGCAATACATAGTTTCTGTTAAAAATAGGGGTTTTTCGGGAATTCATACATTATCCAGCCCAGTAGAAATGCCCCTCCCACCAGAATACCAAACCACTTCAGAAAATGGCGAATACGGTCACGTTTAGTGTCTTGATATAGAACCGCAAAGAAGAGGGATACTAAAGAAGCAAATAATATCAGGTTCAACACATGGCTCTTCATTCCACCTCCGAAAACAAAATCGGCCGCAACAGGATACCCCGCTGCGGCCGATTCGTAACTCTATTCAGCCTTCTGCTCACTTTCAGCCGGTTTGGTTTCCGGCTTTTTGACCGCTTTTTTCGGCGCTTTTTTCGACGGCGTTGCCGCTTTTGCCTCGCCGTCGGCTTTCTTGGATTCAACCTTTTTTTCTGCAACAGCTTTTGTTTCTGCAGGCTTTGCCTTTGCTTTAGCTGTTTTCTTTGCAGGCTTTTCTGCCTTCGCTACAGACTTCTCAGTTTCCACTTCCACTTCTGCTTCAACAGGAGCATTCAGAATCAGCGAAATTCGAGCCATTTCAGCTGCATCTCCAGGACGGTTGCCCAGAAGATGAATTCGAGTGTACCCACCGGGGCGGTTCACAAATTCTTCTTTATACTCGTCAAACAGTTTCTTCACTGCCATTTTGCTCTGAAGTTTACGGAAAACCAGGCGACGGGCATGAGCCTCATCTTCCTTCTTCACTTTAGAAATAATGCGTTCCGCATAAGCACGAAGCTGTTTTGCCCTTGCTTTTGTCGTCACAATCGCCCCGTGTTCCAGGAGCGAAATCGTCAGGCCCTTCAGCAGAGCCTTCCGCTGATTGGTTGTGAGCCCCAGTTTGCTATACTTTTTTCTGTGTCTCATTTCGATTCCCCTTCTGAGTTAGTTGCCCAGGATCGACTTTACGTCCATGCCGAACGTCAGGCCCATTTCCTCGAGAACCTTCTTCAGTTCTGTCAGCGTAATCTTTCCAAAATTCTTGATCTTCAGCACTTCGGGTTCAGTTTTGTCTACAAGATCACCGATCGTCCGAATGTCTGCATTCCGGAGACAATTGTGGGCTCGTACCGTCAACTCAAGTTCCTCAATAGTGGTGTTCAGCTTTTCTGCAAGGGTACTGTTTTCGACTTCCACTTCCGGATGTTTCAGTTCAACTTCATCCTCCTCGAAGTTGATGAACAAGGTCAACTGATCCTTGATCAGCTTGGCTGCATATGCCAATGCGTCCTCAGGGGAAATCGCCCCATTGGTCCATACTTCCATCACAAGTTTGTCGTAATCCGTCCGCATCCCCACACGTGCAGGGAGAATCTCATAATTCACCTTCTTTACCGGTGAATGGGAAGAATCCATGATAATGTATTCCACCCCGACTTCGTCCTGGTTCAACTCTGCCGGTACATATCCCCGATTCTTCTTCACGAGGATTTCCATTTCCAGCACTGCTTTTTTGTCCAGAGTGGCAATATGCACGTCGTTGTCCAGAATTTCAATGTTCGCATCGGTGATAATATCTCCGGAGCTTACCACCTTTTCGCCTTTAACAGATAGGTGCATCGTCCTTGGCTCATACCCTGCCATACGGATCGGAATCTGTTTCAGGTTCAATAAAATATCCGTTACATCTTCCGTTATGCCGGGAATCGACATGAACTCGTGAGGAACACCGGTAATTTTGACCGCAGTAATAGCCGCACCTTCAATTGAAGACAACAGCGTCCGCCGCAGAGCATGGCCAATGGTGGTGCCGAACCCACGTTCAAAGGGCTGTGCTTCAAATTTCCCATAGAAATCTGTGGCACCCTCTTTCACGGGGACAACCCGTTTTGGCATTTGAAAGCCTTTCAAAAATTCCATCGGTCACCTCAACTTACTTGGAGTAAAGCTCGATAATCAGCTGTTCCTGAATATCCATTGCAATGTCGCTGCGTTTCGGCATTGCTTTCACCACACCCTTGAATTCTTCCGGGTTTAATTCCAGCCATTCCGGTAATCCCCGGCCCTTTGCCGTTTTCACTGATTCTTCAATGAACGGGTTTTTCCGGCTCTTTTCCCGAACCTGAATTTCCTGCCCTTCTTTCACCTGAAAAGAAGCAATATCCACTTTGTGGTTGTCAACGAGAATGTGGCCATGGTTCACCAACTGGCGAGCCTGACGTCTGGAAGACGCAAAACCGAGACGATACACAACGTTGTCCAGTCGCCTTTCCAGTATTGCCAGCAGAATCTCGCCGGTAACCCCTTTCTTCCGAGAAGCAATTTCATAATATTTACGGAACTGCCGCTCAAGTACACCATAGATTCTTTTAACCTTCTCTTTTTCCCGAAGCTGAGCGGCATAGCCGATGGGCGGACGGGACCGCTGACCGTGCTGGCCCGGCGGAAAGGGCCGGCGCTCCATTGCGCATTTATCCTTGAAGCAACGCTCTCCCTTCAGGTAAAGCTTCATTCCTTCTCTTCTGCACAGCTTACAGGCTGCATTCGTATATCTTGCCACGTTATTTCCTCCTCAACATCTGTCAGACTCTTCTGCGTTTCGGTGGCCGACACCCATTGTGGGGAATCGGCGTCACGTCTTTAATCGACTTGACGGAAAGGCCCACAGCCTGCAACGCCCGAATTGCAGATTCACGTCCAACACCCGGGCCTTTCACCCGGACATCAATACTTGTCATACCGTAGTCAAGAGCCTGAGTTGCAGCTTCAGTTGCTGTAATCTGGGCCGCATACGGGGTGTTTTTCCTGGAACCCTTAAACTTGTTCCGGCCGGTCGAAGACCAGCACAGCACATTGCCTTTCGGGTCACTTATGGTCACCAAAGTGTTGTTAAACGTACACTTGATACTGGCCAGACCATGAGGTACCTGGATTTTGACTTTGCGCTTGGATGATTTTGTTTGTTTTCTTTTTGCCATCTTTCAGTCCCCTACTTTTTTCTCTTCTTGCCAACGGCAACCGACCGCTTTCCGCGAACAGTCCTTGCATTGGTATGTGTTCGTTGCCCATGGCAGGGGAGCCTGCGTTTATGGCGAATACCACGATAGCAGTTGATTTCCATCAACCGTTTCACGTTCATCTGGACCTGTTTCCGCAAGTCCCCTTCCACAACATACTTGTCCTGAATAATCTTTGAAATCGCGGAGACCTCGTCCATTGTCAGGTCTTTCATCCGCTGATCCTTGTTCACGCCAGCCTCGTCCAGAATTTTGTTGGAAAAGGTCCGGCCGATTCCGAAGATATAGGTCAATGCAATTTCGGCCCGCTTATTGTCCGGCAGGTCTATACCAGCGATTCTAACCAATTGGAACCTCCATTATCCCTGTCTCTGCTTGTGCTTGCCATTCTTGCAAATCACACGGACAACACCTTTTCTCCGAATGATTTTGCAGTCTCTGCAAATCTTTTTAACAGACGGTCTTACTTTCATGGTTCACCCCACTTACTTAAAACGATAAACAATGCGCCCGCGGGTCAGGTCATACGGTGAAATTTCCACCATAACCTTGTCCCCGGGCAGGATTCTGATAAAATACTTCCTCATCTTTCCGGAAATGTGTGCCAGCAACTGATAGTTGTTCTCCTCAAGCTCCACACGAAACATCGCATTGGGCAGCCGTTCAATTACCACCGCCCTCACTTCGAGTTTGTCCTTATCCTTCGTCATTCACTTCACCTGCCGCTTCTATAATCTGGACAATCTCGGAAAATACAGTTTCGATATCCTGATTCCCGTCCACATTGTAGAGCACACCTTTTTGCCGGTAATAGCCAATCAGGGGTTCTGTTTTTTCAACATACACCCGAAAGCGGCTTTTTACCACACTCTCACTATCGTCCTCCCTCTGTACAAGGGCTGCGCCACATATGTCACAAACACCTTCCACCCGGGGAGGATGATATTCCAAGTGGTACATGGCACCGCAGGACGAACAGGTCCGCCGCAGCACCAGCCGTTTCACCAGCACATCACTCGGTACATCAATCTGGATCGCGCAATTGACCGAATCCAACCTGTCAAATCCCTCGGCCTGGGCAAGGGTACGGGGAAAACCATCCAGCAGAAACCCTTTCTTACAATCGGGCTTCGCCAGCCGATTCTTAATAATTCCCAGTATGACCTCATCGGGGACCAACTCGCCGCGATCCATAATGGACTTCGCCTTCATTCCAAGATCAGTCCCCATTTTGACAGCATTACGCAGTATATCACCGGTTGAAATATGGGGCAAGCCATATTTTGCACTGAGTTTTTTGGCCTGAGTCCCCTTCCCGGTACCCGGTGCCCCAAGAAAAACAACCTTAGCGCGACTCATCTGCGGCCCCTCACTCTTCCTTTCTTCATGATGCCGTCGTAATGACGCATCAAGAGGTGAGATTCAACCTGACTGACAAATTCCATTGCCACACCCACCACAATGAGTAGTGAAGTACCGCCAAAGTAGAACTGCAGGCCCATACCATTTATAATAAACCCCGGTATGATTTTTTCCAGATATTTCCCGATGAACGGGGTGGCTTCCAGATGGATACCACTCATCAATACCATGGGAATAATAGAAACAACACAGAGATAAACGCCGCCCCAGAATGTTAACCGCGTCAGAATCACGTCGAGGTATTCCGCAGTGGCCTTTCCCGGCCTGACTCCGGGGACAAATGCCCCGTACTTTTTCAGGTTGTCCGCCGTGTCCACCGGGTTGAAAATAATCGACGTGTAGAAAAAGGTGAAAAAGACAATGGCGATAATATAAATCAATATGTACATCGGCATTCCGTACCCGAAATAGGACAGATACTTGTTCACTGTGGCAGACTGGAACAACTGTGCCAGCGTCTGAGGGAACATCACCAGTGCCTGGGCAAAGATGATTGGGATAACCCCGGAGACGTTAACCTTCAACGGCAGGTAACTGCTCTGCCCTGCGCCACTCTGCATCCCCTGCACCCGCCGTGCATAGTGAGTCGGCACTCGCCGCTGCCCGCTTTCAAAGAACACGACTGCCGCGGTAACACCGAGCATCAGGGCCAGTAGTGCAATCAAAACCAGCAGGGACATGTCCCCGTTGTTCAAATCGACAATCAAAGACACAATGGCATTGGGTAATTGAACAATAATCCCCCAGAAGATAATCAGGGAAATCCCGTTCCCAATTCCCCGCTCTGTAATCTGTTCCCCAATCCACATAATCACAACCGTGCCGGTAACCATTGTCAAAATGGTCAGTGCCTGAAATCCGAGCCCGGGATTGGTCACAATGTGGGCACCGGACGGACTCTGAAGAGATTCCAGCAGCTTGCCAATACCAAAGGCCTGGAGAAAAGCAAATACCAGCGTCAGATAACGGGTATACTGGGTAATTTTCTTTCGCCCCTGTTCCCCTTCCTTTTTCAGCCTTTCCAGGTAGGGAACCATTACGGTCAGCAATTCAAGAAGAATGGATGCCGTGATATAGGGCATAATTCCCAGGGCAAAGATGGATGCGTTTCTGAACGCACCTCCGGAGAACATATCCAGAAACCCAAGCACCGAACTCTTCTGAGATGTAAACCAGTCGAGAAGTGCTGTCAGGTTAATGGCGGGAATGGTGACATGAGCACCGATCCTATACACAAACAGCATGAAAAAAGTGAAGAGAAGGCGTTTACGCAGATCTTCTATTTTCCATATGTTGCGAAATAAATCTTTCACGGCTCAAGTACCTCGCAGGTGCCCCCTGCTTTTTCGATTTTCTCTTTTGCAGACTTACTGAACTTATGAGCTTTTACTGTAACTGCCCGTTCAATCTCGCCATTTCCCAGGATTTTCACCCCGTCTTTGATGTTCTTAATGATTCCTTTCCGAATCAGATCTTCCACCGCAATCACATCCTGGTCGGCAAACACCGACAACATGGCCAGATTGACAGCGGCATATTCTTTCGCAAAGGGATTCTTGAATCCCCGTTTCGGTACACGCCGCATCAACGGCATCTGACCACCTTCAAAACCAAAGCGGCTTGAATAACCGGAACGGGACTTCTGCCCCTTGTGCCCACGCCCTGCGGTTTTTCCAAACCCGGAACCCGGGCCCCGACCGATTCTCTTCCGCTTCTTTGTGGCGCCTTCATTCGGCATCAATTCATTCATTTTCATGATTTCACCCCATTACTCGGCTTCTTTTTCGCCCAGGATTTGTACCAGGTGGGGAATTTTCCCGACCTGGCCCCTGATCTGCGGTGCATCCACAACCTCACGAACCTGATTCAGCCGCGTGAATCCGAGGCTCTTGAGAATCTTCTTGTGCTTCTCAGGACGGCCGATTCCACTTTTCACCTGCTTAATGACAAGGATTTTCTGTTTCTTTTTTGCGGCACTCATTTCTGAACCTCATCCCTGTCCCGGCCAAAGCGTCTTTCCAGAATGTTTTCCGGATTCTCCAGCTGCGCAAGCGCATCAAAAGTAGCCTTGACCACGTTATGGGGATTAGTGGAACCGTAGCATTTTGTTACGATGTCCCGAATCCCCGCTGTTTCCACAATGGCGCGGACTGCCGCCCCCGCAATAACGCCGGTACCGGGCTTTGCCGGTCTCAGCATTACCTTGGCAGCTCCAAAACGGCCCCACACTTCGTAGGGAATGGTATGACCTTTAAATCCCAGATCCACCATTTCTTTTTTTGCCTTCTGCACACCTTTCCGGATAGCTGCAGGTACTTCGAGGGCCTTGCCCAGCGCATACCCGACTTTTCCTTTTTCATCGCCAACCACAACAAGGGCATTAAAGCTGAAGTTTTTTCCGCCTTTTACAACCTTGGTGACACGGCCGATGTGGATCACTCTATCCTGAAATTCCTTGTCTTCTTTTTCCCGTTGTTTTCTCATGAAAGCCAACTGATCCTCCCCTTCCTAAAACTTCAGGCCCTTTTCACGGGCTGCATCGGCCAGGGCTTTGATCCTGCCGTGGTAGACATAACCACCCCGGTCAAAAACCACGGTGTCGATTTTTTTCTCTAAAAGCCTCTCTGCGATCAACGTTCCCACCTGTTTGGCCGCTTCCACGTTTCCTCCGAATTTCACCTTTCCTTTCAAAGTGTTGTCCAGAGTCGAAGCAGCAGCAAGGGTAACGCCCTGTCTGTCGTCAATTGCCTGCACATAAATATGATTCAGGCTCTTGTATACGGCAAGACGCGGACAGTCCGCACTGCCATTGACTTTTTTACGAATTCTTTTCTTGACGTGCTGACGTCTTTCATTTGCTGATTTAAACCTCATGTTCCCCTCCCTTAGGCGCCTGTTTTACCGGCCTTCAGGCTGATGTGTTCATCTATGTAGCGGATGCCTTTGCCCTTATAGGCATCAGGCTTCCGGAAACGACGGATAACAGCGGATATTTCTCCAACCCGTTGCCTGTCAATTCCTTCCACAGTGATAAGGTTTTCCTTTGGCTCAACAGTGATTGCGACATCGTCCGGTACCGGGAAGATAACAGGGTGTGAAAAACCAAGCTGCATTTCCAGGTTTTTTCCCTTGAGCTCTGCCCGGTATCCCACTCCAACAATCTTCAACTGCTTTTTGAAACCCTCGGTGACACCGACAACGTTGTTGTTAATCAATGCACGGGTCAGCCCGTGGAAACTCTTTGTCTGCTTGTCCTCGGAGCTCCGGGAGACAACGATTTGTCCGTCTTTTACTTCCACTTGAATCT
>Ga0190303_1000862_pt1 | contig 12571 bp, 13 predicted proteins | sample 48700701_MG_FD_161672 | JGI IMG/M metagenome (GOLD analysis project Ga0190303, IMG submission 161672) | Hydrothermal vent sediment bacterial communities from Southern Trench, Guaymas Basin, Mexico - 4870-07-0-1_MG | ecosystem: Environmental > Aquatic > Marine > Hydrothermal vents > Sediment ...
ATAAAGGCGATGGGTTGGGGAAGCCGTCAAATGTGTAGAGTAGACAAGTATGGTTTTCCTCGAACATCTGCTAAGTCTGTAAAGATTGTCAAAGGTTTTCAAACAGGAGATATTGTTAAGGCTGTTGTTACGAAAGGTAAAAAGATAGGAACATATGTAGGTAGAGTTGCTATAAGAGCAACAGGAAGCTTTAACATTAGAACTCCTAAAGAGATAGTTCAAGGAATATCTTGGAAATATTGTCAGTCTTTGCAAAAAGTCGATGGATATTATTACAACTAAAAAACAGCGTTTCCTCCCCATGGCTAAAGCCAGGGGTTTCCACGCTTGAGGAGGTTTTTGATGAGAAAATTTGTTGTAGCAATGGCTCACGACCTTTCAGAAGAACAAAAAAAAGACATCTTTAAAACTTTCGGAGAAGAAATTGAGATAATTCAAGCTCCAAAAATTGGAGTTATAGATCCTCATTTTACAACAAGTCAAGTCAACGAATACGTTGAAAATAACCTTATTAGTTGGTTAATAGAGAATACAGCACCAAACGACATCGTTCTTCTACAAGGAGAACCATGCATGGTTTCGTGTGTGTTACATTCTAAAAAAATCAATGATCGAGTAATTGTACACGCAACAACAGAAAGGAGGGCTCAAGAAGAAATTGATAAAAAAACTGGAGAAACAATAAAAAAAAGTGTATTTTCTCATGTACAGTTTAGAGAATACAAACACTAACAATCAAACTCAGCAACTCCACGGTTTTCAAAACTGTGGAGTTGAACCTGTAAAAGTTCAAAAGCTGACTTGGTTTTGTTTTTTTTAGACGAATCTTTTACGCTTGAGGAGATGTGGATATTTATATTATATGTTTTTTTCTTCAAATTTTTTTCGAGAATTATTTAAAATTTATTCACAGATTAATTTTGATGAAACTATTAAACATTTAATTTCGATTGATTCAAATTATGTATATTATTTAGCTGACAGTCAGAAACAGTTAATATCGAATACTAATAATTTGACAGTTGATATAGATGTTGAAAGTGCTTTTCCTTCTATAATTAAAGCTACTTTTGGAAAAAATCATAAAATTGTAAAAATTATTGAAAGTAAAAAAACTAAAAAAGCTAAAAATATTTTTATAGCAACAAACTTTAAACCTTATATTAAACAGTTAAATATAATTTGTAAAATACTAATTGTTGGTGTTGTTGCTGAAAACATACCTAATACTTTTGTTTTTGAATTGAAAAAAGATGGTATATTGTTAAGCATTACAGATGAATTAATCAAAAATTTCGAATATGATTTACTAACGACATCTAAACCTTTCATAAATTTGGTCGTTAATAAATTTAAATTTAATTTTAATATAACTAAATATAAATTTTATCTTAGAAATAATAGAACTAGTTTTTTATTTAAAGATAATAAATTATCAATAAAAGGTACTTATAAATATTTACCTGATAATTTATATAATATTTTAAATAATTATATTAACGGCGAAAAAATTGATTTTCGAGAGATTCAGCAGATTTATTCAGAGGATTATTTAAATATTATTTTGTATAATGGATTATCATTATTGAACGATTATTATAAATGTTCTAATGATATGTATTTAGACATAAATGGAAAATATAATAAAAATATAAAAAAAATTTCAACTATTTCATATTTAAAAATATTTGTTTTTCCCACAATAGCTAGTTTTAAAATTTAACATTCAAATTTTTCATATAAAAATAATAAAAATAAGATTGTTTTATTTTTTTTCGAAATTAATTTTTAGTAGAAAGGAGGATTGCGTAATTAAATACGCATAATTTCGTGGCAAATCATCAGAAAATACAAGTTTTAAATTCGATTGAAATTATTCAAAAACGATCAGAAATTTTTATTGGAGAAAATAATAATCCAAATCATTTAGTTAACGAAGTTTTAGATAATGCTTTTGATGAATTATCAGAAGGTAATGCTAATAGAATTGATGTTTTTTTTAATAATAAAGAAAATTCTATTTGGATAGCAGATAATGGAAAAGGATTACCAGTTGGTGAATTAACAAAATTAGAAAATGGAGAAGAAAAAGATAGTATTGAAGTTATTTTCACTATTTTGTTTAGTGGAGCAAAATTCGAATTAGATGACAATCAGACACTTTTCGGACAACATGGAATAGGTTTAGTTTCTGTTAATGCTCTATCTAATTGGGTGCATGTATTTGTTCGAGATAAAATAAATAAAAATAATATTTTTGTATATGAATTCGAAGAAGGTTTTCTAAAAAAACGATATTTAAAACAAGATAAACAAAAATATTCAACACTTATTGGTTTTAAACCGAACAAGAAATATTTTAAATCTGAGATTTTTGATTTTGAACCGATAATAAATCGATTATTATTAGTTAAAGCTCATTATAATAACTGTCGGATTGCTTTTAATAATAATGTTTTAAATGATATGTCTTTTGATAAATATGTTCGAACAGTTTTATCTATTGATAAAAAACATAAATTATATTTGTTAGAACATAAAATTCGAAATCAATATATCAAAATATATTTAGCAGTTATTCCAAAAGAAACAAATTTGATTCAAGGTTCTGATGTTAATCTTCGTAGTTGTAAAGGTTTGTTTTTGAAACATTTTAGTTCGAAGATAGCAGAAAAACTTAAATTATTGTTAAAAAATAAACTACAGTTACCAGAAAAATTAGCTGATCATGAATTTTTGAGTGGTTTTAGAATATATATTAGTTTAAGAATTTCTAATCCAAAATTTAATGGTCCAGCAAAAGAAAAGATGATTTTAGATATTTCTAAAGAATTTATTAATCCTCTAGATTTTAAAATTGATAAATTTATAAAAAATGATAATATTATCGATATTATTCAAAAAAATCTTGAGAGAAAATTTCGAAAAAAAGTAGTTAAACAAAATTCATTTAAAAAAGTTTCAGCATCAAATAAACTTCGAGATTGTATTGAAATTCCAGGTGAAACTTTATTTATAGTGGAAGGAGATTCAGCAGATGGAACATTAAAAGTAATTAGAAATAAAAAAAATGAAGCTTCATTCCCATTAAAAGGAAAAATTATTAATGCTGAAACAAAATCGTATGATAAAATTATTGATAATGTTGAAACTAAAAATTTGCTTGAATCGTTAGGAAGTGTTAATAATAGACGATATAAAAAAGTTAAAATATTAACAGATGCTGATGCTGATGGGTTACATATTTCTGTATTAGTCATATTATTTTTCCAAAAATATGCAACAGATATAATTAAAGATGGAAATTTATCGGTAATAATTCCGCCGTTGTATGGTGGAACAAAAAATAAAAAATTTGTTCCAATTTATAAATTTGAGGAGGTAAAAAAATATAAAAATAAAGGTTTTACAATAACTCGTTTTAAAGGTTTAGGAGAAATGAATCCAGATCAATTAGATGTAGCTATTAGAAATAATTATGAGTACATTGTTGAATATCCTAATGATGAAAAATCATTACGAAATCTATTGTTAGTAGTTACCAACAATGACATCAAAAAAAAATTACTGTTTAATAAAGATTGTGTTTTTAAAAATATAATTGATAACATTGAACCTATTTAGTGGTATTAAAATTAATCATTAATCTAAAAAAGGAGAATTAAAATGGCTGAATTTCCATTCATCAAACCTGATGAAGAAATCGATGATGATAACATTGTAATCGAAGATAATGAAGAAATTGATGATAACATTGTAATCGAAGATAATGAAAAAGTTGATGATAACATTGTAATCGAAGATAATGAAAAAGTTGATGATAATAATGCTAAAAAGAAAAAAACAAAAAAAGAAATTGAACCTTCAGATATTCAGTTTGTCATCAAAAATATTAGAAGTAAAAGTTATCAAGACATGGCAGAGGAATTGAATTTAACTAAATCTCAAATAAACAGAATTTTGATGGATATAAAGAAAACTCTTAGAGAAAATGCAAAAGGAGACGAATTAAAAGAGAAGAAAGTTGAAGAGTATATCACTGAAAATCTTACTCGTAGTGGTGAAAAAAGAACTGGAAAAATTCGAGAAACAATTAAAAATATTGTTAATCAAATAACCTCGAAAATATACTAATTTAACTCAAAAAAGGAAAAATAAACATGTCAGAACAATTATTCGAAGAAATTGAAAAATTACCAGAAGACGATGATGTTGTTAAAAACAAGAAAAAAGAAATTGAACAATCAGACATTCAGTTTGTCATTAAAAATGTTAGAAGTAAAAGTTATCAAGACATGGCAGAGGAGTTGAATTTAACTAAATATCAAATCAACAGAATTTTGATGGATATAAAGAAAACTCTTAGAGAAAATGCAAAAGGAGACGAATTAAAAGAGAAGAAAGTTGAGGAATATATTAGTGAAAATCTTACTCGTGAAAAAAGTAGTATTAAACGTGGTGGAGGAGCCAAAAAACAATCTGAAATACGAACTTCCATAGATGAAATAGTGGGAGATATTATGAAAGATTTAAAGTAATAATTAAAAACGTCAACTAAGACACTCTGAAGAATATAAGTTACATTCTTCAGAGTGTAATTTAATTAAAAAAAATATCGTCGTTTTTTACGAATCCTCTGACAAGAAAGCCCACGTATTTTAACCGTGGGAGCATGTCAGAGAAAGTAGATTACTATTGTTGTAACTAAAGCCAGGGGTTTCACGCTTGAGAAGGTTTTTGATGAAAAAATCTACTAAAAAACAAATACAAACAAAATCTAAAAAAAAAGTCGATTACATTGAAGGTTTAAAACAATTAGTTAATTATGTGACTAATCCTAATCCTTCACAACTAAGTAAAATTGTAAATTTTTACAAATACGATCAATATATAATAAAAAGGCTTTTTACGTATGTATATTTCAATCCAAAAATAATTCATTATTTAAATAAATATTTTAATGATACGTATGTATGGAGTAGTTTATTTCAAGGTAAAAATTCAAAAGAAAATATTATTAAGTTTATTAATAATTTTGCTTTAATATTAAAATTAAATAATATTGATAATAAAAAATATTTAGTGTATCTTAAATCCGATTTTAATAAAGATAAAAATCGTGATAAAATTATAACATTATTAGATGTTTATTTTAAAACAATTTTTAATAAATATTATAATCAGATTGAATTGAATTTTTTTTATAAATTATTTCAACTAAATGTTATAAATGATGTTGATATAATGAAGATTGACCAATTAATAAATAATAAAACAACAATTGATATTGAACCTCAAAATCAACAATTATTATTAATAAAAGAGAATAAGAATTTTTCAAAAGAAATCAGTAATTTTGTTCAAACTTTTTTTGATAATAAGTTAATTAATGATAATTGTAAAAAATGTAGACTTAACAAATCTAAACTTGTTGTTTTAGATACTAATATTAATAAAATCGAACCTATTGATTTAATGTTTGTTGGTATCAATCCTGGTAAAACTGAAGCAGAAGTTGGTTTACCTTTTGTTGGTGTATCAGGTAAAAAACTTAGAGAGAAAATATCACTTTTACCAAAAAATGTTAAATGGTTGATAACAAATGTTGTAATGTGTTCGACTAATTCAGCAAGTGAAATACCGAACGAAACATATTCATACTGTATTAATAATTTTAAGAAAATATTCGAAACTTTCAAAAGTAGTTATATTATTTTATTAGGTGCTGATGTATTAAATATTTTTAATATTAACGGCAAAATCACAACATTATCTGGTAAGATTGTGGACAAAAAAATTATTCCGGTTATTCATCCATCTTCGTTACGAAACGAAAAAATGATTAATATTTGGAATAAAAGTTTCGAAAATATTTATAAACTATTTGATAGCAAGGATAGAATTAAATCGAGTTCTGTTGTTCAACCTAAAATTGAAAAAAAATTAGACACTTCAAATTTAACATTTTTCGACGTTAAAGAAATTGAAAATAATAAAATTCTTAAAATTTTTATAGATTCAAAAGGTAAAAAAAAATATTTAATCGAAGATAATATTGTTAGTGTAAAAATTATTAATTCACCATTTAACAAATGTTCTATGATTACCAATAACGATGAGAATGATATCAATATAAATATCAGTATGAATAAAAAATATTATATTGAAAAATTATTACGTGAAAAACTTTCTCAACTTTCAACTTTTTAAATTTAAGAAGGAGGATTATACAAAATATCATGTCAAATAAAATAGATCTAAGTACCGAAAAAGTTCAAGTAGAGAGACCAAATATTAGTATAACTTGTCAGTGCGGAAAAACGATGAGTGTAACATTTGATTGGGATATTAATATAGTCGGTATTATAGAATTCAGATGTCCAAATTGTTCAACAATTTATCGAACTGCTGGTCTTTGGGATACTACTCAAATTAAAAGTGGTAAAAAATAATATTACATCAAAAGGAGGTTTTGCGTATTTTTTTCACGAAATAATTACTATCGTGGCTATTTACGCATAATATTATGTTTGAAAAAGAATTTGATGACGCTATAAATTTTGTTCTTAAATGGGAAGGTGGATACTCGTTTGATAAGGACGATCCAGGTGGAGAAACAAAATACGGAATATCGAAACGTGCATTTCCAAATATTGATATTAAGAATTTAACTATAGAACAAGCTAAAGAAATTTATTATAATAATTATTGGAAAAAGACTAAATGTAATTTAATTTCTCATAAATTGAGATTAATTTATTTCGATTCTTGTATTAACTTAGGTTATAAACGAGCAGTTAAAATACTACAACAAACTATTAATTCATTTAAAATTGATAATTTGGTTGTTGATGGGTTATTAGGTAACAAAACTTTAGCAGCTATGGATAATTGCAACAATCAAGAACTACCATATAGATATGTTTTGTTTCGTATCAAATTTTATATGATAATCATAATTTCAAAAAAAAAATCAATAAAATATATTAAAGGTTGGTTAAAAAGATCCTTTGATCTAATTAATTAAAAAGGAAAAATCATGTGGTGTTATATTCGTGAAAAAGATGTTCCAAATTACTTAGAAAACCTCAATCAAGAATTTATCAAAGTATTTTCAGATTTAATTTTAAAAGAAATTGATGGTTGCTACTTTCTTCCAAGACATTTTTTAAAAAATTATCCTAGTCGTTGGTTAAAACAAAAAAATATAATATCACCTTACGATACAATTGATAAAGATATCAAATTTACGAAAAAATTACGGGATGAACAAAAAAATATAGTTGATATTATTTTAAATAAATATAAAAAAAATAATAAAATCAATGGTATAATTAAAGCTCGTCCAGGAATAGGAAAAACGGTTATTTCGTTATATATTGCAACTCAAATTGGACTCAAAACATTAGTCATTGTTGATAATAATTATCTTCTTAAACAATGGGTTATGGCTATTCATGATTTTACGAATATTAAAAATAATGATATAGGCTTAATATTTCAAAAATGTTTTAGTGTAGATAAATCGATTTGTATAGCAATGGTTCAAAGTTTATATTCAAAATTTAAAACGAATTTTAAGAAAATTTTTAAAAAAATAGACGATGCTAATTTTGGTTTAGTAATATATGATGAAGTCCATAAAGGATCTGCTGCTCCCAAATACTCAAAAGTTTCATTATTATTTCGAACAGAGAATATTTTAGGTTTATCTGCAACACCATTTCATACTGGTGTTCATAAAATTCTGATGGAAAACACAATTGGTAAAATACTTGTTGAATCAAATAATTATGATTTAAAACCAATATATACATTTGTATATTATTCATCTGATCTTGCTAAGTCAATTGTTAATAAAACTATGTATTTAAAAGAACTTTATCATAAAAGAGCTATTTATAATAAAGAAATACCAAATTCTTTAAAATATTGTGATCTTATTTATAAAATGACAAAGTACTTACTTTCAATTAATTATAAAGTTTTATTGATATTTTTTACAAAAAATCAAGTGAAAACGATTTCGGATTATTTGACAAATAAAAATATAAAAAATAGAAGGTTTTATGGTGATGAAAATAAAATTGACAAAAAAAACGACAATGTGTTAGTTGCTACATATAAATATGCTGGTGCTGCTTTTGATTTTCAAGAATTGAGTTCTTTGATACTTGCTTGTCCACTATCAGGTAAAAAAAGTATAATACAAGTAGTAGGAAGGATTTTAAGAAATTTTAAAGGAAAACAACAACCACTAGTATTTGATATGATTGATTTGACCTTTCCTCATCTTTTTATTAAAGATATAAGCATTAAAAGAAATATTATAGCTAATGAGTTTAAATGTGAAATAAAATCTTTTAAAATATAACTAAGCTGTCTGCTTTAGCTGACAGAGTTGTCACCAAGAAGGAAGACTCTACAGCCCAAGAACTGAAATATTAAATCACGACTAAAGTCGAGGGCTTCTACGATTAAGGAGATTTTTGATGAATATATTTATAGCAACTGGTAATTTAAAAGCTAATCCTATTTGTCGTTTAACTAAAAAAGGCTCTCCAGTAGCTAACTTTTCAATAGCTGTTAGTAATAACAACAATTCAGTTAGCTGGTTTAAAGTCGTTGCTTTTGAAAAATCAGCAAGATATATATATAACAAACTGAAGAAAGGTGATAAAGTTTTTATAACAGGTACAATTCGTGATAATGTTTGGAGAGACAAAACAAATAATTTAAGAGAAGAAAAAGAAATAAAAGTGAGTGAGATATTTTTGATAAAAAAATCATTATATCATCTAAAGCTCGAAAAAACTTCTCAACAAACAAACGAAAAAACTTCTCAATAAACAAACAAAAAAATCTGTTATGTAACAAAACTAAACCAGACACAAATTGTGTCTGGTTTTTTATATTGTGAAGGAAAAAAATGATTCGAAAAAACTTTTATGAAGAAGTAGAAAAACCTGGAACGTTAAAGAATGTTATTTATTCTGACACTGATTCTATATATATAGTTATACCAACATCAAACAAAAATCCGACTATTCAACAGAAGATTGATATCTCACAAAAAAAAGCCGTTAGTATAAATAATGCTATTAAAAAATATCTAAATGAATATCTTCTTCCAAAAATGAATATTGACCCGAAATATAATTTTACTGATTTTAAATCTGAATTATTAATTGATTCAATAGTATTTATTGATGTGAAAAAAAATTACTCGTATAAAATTATAGTTAAAGATGGAAAAATATTTGAAAAACCAGTAATACAACATAAAGGCATACAAATTGTTAGAAGTAATTCAACTAAATTCACACAGGATATTCTAACAGAAATTATTGAAGGTGTTTTATTAAATTCAGATATTAAAAACAAAGAAAAATTTAATTTCTCTATTAAAATTATTAATAAATTTAAAAATAAATTTGATACTAATTGTAAAAACTTTCAATTACATGATATTGGTATACCTGGTAAATACGGTAAAAATATTCTTTTGGTTAACGGCATGAATCTTTATAATTTTATTACGAATAAAACTGTATTTACATCAGGTAGTTCAGGATTATTTATTTATTGTGAGTTTTTAAACAAATCAAAATTCTCTAAGTTTCAAAGCATGGAAAAAACTAGAGGTGTATGTATTCCGTATAATCATATCAGTGATGATATTAAAACATTATTTAGAAATAATCAAATTAAAATTAATATGAAAGAACAATGGGAACGAATATTTACAACAACTTGTCATAGAATTTTAAATGTTTGTCAACAACTGTCAGTCACAAAAAGTTAAAAATCAGCAACCCACGACTAAAACCGAAGGCTTCCACGTTTGAGAAGGTTTTTGATGACTACTCTGTTAGTTGAAGCAGACAGTTTCCCGCCCTTTCCTATAAAAATTAGAAAGGTTTGTTACTATATCGATCAATTGGAATAACGAAAAAGAATGTTTAGAAGCAGTAAAACAAGATGGATTAACCTTAAAATTCGTTAAAAATCAAACTGATGAAATCTGTTTAATTGCTGTTAAACAAGATGGTTGGGCTTTAAAATTCGTTAAAAACCAAACTGATGAGATTTGTTTGGAAACTGTAAAACGAAATAGTTTAGCTTTAGAATTTGTTAAAAATCCAACAAAAGAGATGTGTTTGATAGCAATCGAAAACAATCTTGAAAGTATTAAAATTGTTGATAAACAGAAATTTCCAGAAATTTGGGATAAATATGTAATCGAAACTGTTTAATTACTAATCACTACTATTAACAGCGAGAATCCAAAAACGATGAGAATCCAAGAGGTCTCACAAATCGAAAAATATAGTCGAACTGACTGATATGTGGTGATTATTTATTATTCGATTTATTTTTGTTGTCAACAAAAACGAAAAACATCAACAAGGAGTAAGATGTGTTATACGAAAAAATTGATTGGAATAACGAAAAAGAATGTTTGGAAGCAATAAAACGAAATAGTTGGTCTTTAAAATTCGTCAAAAACCAAACAGAAAAAATTTGTTTGGAAGCAGTGAGACAATATTGTCATTCTTTACAGTTTGTTAAAAATCAAACTGATGAGATTTGTTTGGAAGCTATAAAACAGAGTAGTTGGGTTTTAAAACATATTAAAAACCAAACTAATAAAATTTGTTTATCAGCAATAAAACAAAATGGTTTAGCCTTACAACATGTTAAAAACCAAACGGAAGAAATCTGTTTGGAAGCAGTTAAACAAAATGGATTGGCTTTAGAATATGTTGGAAAACCTACAAAAGAAATTTGTCTAACTGCTGTGAAACAAAATGGTTTAGCTTTAGAATTTGTTGAAAAACCTACAAAAGAGATTTGTTTATCAGCAATAAAACAAAATGGTTTAGCCTTACAACATGTTAAAAACCAAACGGAAGAAATCTGTTTGGAAGCAGTTAAACAAAATGGATTGGCTTTAGAATATGTTGAAAAACCTACAAAAGAGATTTGTTTAAATGCTATAAGAAAAAAAGGTTTGGGTTTACAATTCGTTAAAAACCAAACTGAAGGAATCTGTTTGAAAGCAGTCAAACAGAATGGACTGGTTTTAAAATACGTTAAAAAACAAACTGAAGAAATCTGTTTGGAAGCAGTTAAACAAAATGGATTGGCTTTACAGTTTGTTAAAAAACAAACTAAATTAATTTGCTTGGAAGCTGTGAAACAATATGGTTGGGCTTTACAATTTGTTAAAAAACAAACTGATGAGATTTGTTTAGAAGCTGTTAAACAAGATGGTTGGTCTTTAGAGTTTGTTGAAAACCAAACTGAATTAATTTGTTTAATTGCTGTAAAACAAGATGGTTTAGCTTTAGAATTTGTTAAAAATCCTACAAAAGAGGTGTGTTTGATAGCAATCGAGAGTGATCCTAAAAGTATTAAATTTGTTGATAAACAGAAATTTCCAGAAATTTGGGATAAATATCTAATCGAAACTGTTTAAAACGGCAATTAATTTTTGCTTAAAACGAAAGTTTTTTACCAAAATTTTAGAAAGGATTATTAATGTGTCGATCAATTGGAATAACGAAAAAGAATGCTTAGAAGCCGTTAAACAAGATGGTTTAGCTTTACAATTCGTTAAAAACCAAACAGATGAGATTTGTTTGGAAGCAGTAAAACAAAATGGTTGGGCTTTAAAATTCGTTAAAAACCAAACTGATGAAATTTGTTTGGAAGCAGTAAAACAGAATGGTTGGGCTTTAAAATTCGTTAAAAACCAAACTGATGGAATTTGTTTAACTGCTGTCAAACAAAATAGTTGGGCTTTACAATGTGTTAAAGATCAAACTGAAGAAATTTGTTTAACTGCTGTCAAACAATATTGTAATAGTCTAAGATTTGTTAAAAACCAAACTGAGAAGATTTGTTTGGAAGCAGTGAAGCAAAATGGTTTAACCTTACAATATGTTAAAAATCAAACTGAAAAGATTTGTTTGGAAGCAGTGAAACAAAATAGTTTAGCTTTACAATATGTTAAAGATCAAACTGAAAAGATTTGTTTGGAAGCAGTGAAACGAAATGGTTGGGCTTTACAATATGTTAAAAACCAAACTGAAGAAATTTGTTTGAAAACAGTGAAACAACATGGCTGGGCTTTACAATATGTTAAAAACCAAACTGAAAAGATTTGTTTGGAAGCAGTGAAACAAAATGGACGAACTTTACAGTTTGTTAAAAACCAAACTGAAGAAATATGTTTGGAAGCAGTCGAACAGAATGGTTGGGCTTTGGAATTCGTTAAAAATCAAACTGAAGGAATATGTTTGGAAGCAGTCAAACAGAATGGTTGGGCTTTACAATATGTTAAAAACCAAACTGAAGAAATCTGTTTAACTGCTGTGAAACAATATTGTAATAGTCTAAGATTTGTTAAGAACCAAACCGAAAAGATTTGTTTGGAAGCTGTTAAACGAAATGGTTGGGGTTTAGAATATATTAAAAACCAAACTGAAGAAATCTGTTTAACTGCTGTCAAACAAAATAGTTGGGCTTTAGAATATGTTGAAAACCAAACTGAAGAAATCTGTTT
>Ga0190303_1000863_pt1 | contig 12568 bp, 12 predicted proteins | sample 48700701_MG_FD_161672 | JGI IMG/M metagenome (GOLD analysis project Ga0190303, IMG submission 161672) | Hydrothermal vent sediment bacterial communities from Southern Trench, Guaymas Basin, Mexico - 4870-07-0-1_MG | ecosystem: Environmental > Aquatic > Marine > Hydrothermal vents > Sediment ...
CCCTGCTCATCGATTGCACAGAATCATTATCTCCTGAAGCAGGAATGTTCACAACTCCAGCAAGAGCCCCGCTGAAAAGAAACACCAATATTGCTGCCGAAACAACTATCTTTCTCATGGATTTAAATGTGTTCTTGGTATAAATAATTTTAAGATGAAGTGGGGAATAACATTCTCCGGTCATTCTGTAATTTTTCTTATAAGGTCATCTGTGAGACCACAGCATGCAGGTACTTCTTTTATGGCATATCCTTTTTTTCCAGCATAAGCGATGCCTTCCTTTGATGGCAGGGCAATATCTTTTATGCCGTTTTCTATAGCTATTTTTTCTATCTCTCTCATGCCGCGAGGGCGCATGCAACCCAGCGCCGCCTCCCCCGCCTCCATGCCCTTTTTTATTACAAATTCTATTTCTTTTAATGGAGGGGGTGCTATATTTTCAAAATCCGTGTCAGGGGTTGGGAGTATTACATTTAACACGATTTTTTTTATATTGAATTTCTTTATCGCATCTATGGCCGCATATTCTCCCTTTATTTTTCCATAGTAGAGCCCTATTGTTATGTGGGGTGTTATCGGTATGCCGGCAGAAATAAGATTTTTTATGCTTTCAATATATTTGTCGGCGCTTTCCAGCCCTATAACCTGCCTTGCTGTCTCATCATCCCCGATAACATCAACAAAGGCGATATTGCAGGCATCCGCGAGCTCATTTGCTGTATTTTCATCTACATAGCCGGCATGAACTGCAATGACAAGGTCTGTCTCCTTTCTTATCTTTTTCAGGGCATTTATTGATTGCTTGAGTCCGATTATCCTTCCTTCTTTATCACTCCCCCCGCTTACAAGTATGCCTTTCCCTCCTTTTTTTTCAAAGTCCCTGCAGAAATCTATCAGCTGCGCTGTTTCCGTTATTTTAATCATGCCATGAAGATATTTTCCCATGCAGTGTCTGCACATCAGCATACAGCCGTCAGATAATGAAATGGGTGGAAAAAGAGGCTTTGGATAGTATGCACGGAAAATCATTTGCATTCCTCAAGGAAATTCTGGAATATCTGGGCACCATATTCTGTATGCTCTACCTCCGGGTGAAATTGGAGTCCATAAAGGGGCTTGCTTTTATGTTTCATTGCCTGTACTTTGCAATTCTCCGATGAAGCAAGCAACTCGAAATTTTCTGGCAATACCGTTACCTCATCATTATGCGACTCCCAGACAACCATTTTTTTCGGCAAATTTTTGAATATATCATCCCTGTTGGACACAGATATCTCGACCCTCCCGAACTCAGGAATTTTTGCAGGTTCGCATTTGCCCCCGAAATATCTCGCCATAAATTGGTGGCCGGCGCATATGCCAAGCACAGGGCACCTTGCTTTTTCCAGGTATTCCCCGCAATTCCCAAGATCGCCCGAAAGCCCCATTCTTGGCGCTCCTCCAGAAAGCACTATGCCATCCGCATCTGAAATTTTTTTCAGTGGTGTCACATTCGGGATTATCTCAGCCTCTGCCCCCAGATAACGCAATGTTCTCCATTCTCGGTGTGTCCACTGCCCGCCATTGTCGACGACATATACTTTCATAAAATGTGAACTGCATAGCGATTTTAATATTTCTGCATTCCTCTCGGATTCTATGCGGGGGGAGCGATTCGAACGCTCGAAGGCCTGCGCCACAGGGTCCTAAGCCCTGCCCCTTTAACCGCTCGGGTACCCCCGCAGTATTCACAACATTAACAGTATTGCATCTTCATATTTATTGGTATGGAGTTAAATCCCGAGAACTTTTTTTGTGATGGGGGCAAAATTAAGGTCTTTTATGACAGTTGATTTACTCAATCCGTATGTTCTTATAACGGGATTTTTTGCTATCCATTTTTTGCTTTTCAAAAACTGCATTTTTTCAACTTTATCTGTTTTGTATTCTTCGTAATTGCCATATGCACTTATTATCACTGTCTCAAATTTCCTTGTCGCCATGAATATGACGTTATCATTCAGCAACGCTTTGGCTTCATCTCGCTCAAAATCCGGCGGATTATATGGATCATATCTGATATGATAAAATGCCAGTATCTCAAAGCCCGCTTTATTGAGGTCCGGTATTCTCAGGGTTTTTATGTATCCATTCTCTTCAAATTTCCTTCTCATTTTTGAAACTGTGTGTCGTGATATATTAAGCAGTTCTCCTATTTTTTTATCAGATTCTTCAGGATATCTGACAAGCCCGTAAAATACATTCTTTTCATGTCCCGACAGGTGGATTTTTTTCCCCTTCTGCAGGGGTATTTCCTTTTCGTCATCAAGTTTTATTCCAAAGTGTTTTTTTATCAGAGGAGACATAAAAAAGAAGCGGTAAATTTTGCTCACATCGAAGGGAAATATTACCTCAGTGGGATATTCCTTTTCAAGCAGCCCCAACCTCCCAAATGTTTCTGTACGGATATCATTTATTCTTACTATGCTCGTATAATCTTTTGACAGGCTGAGAGAAAAACCCTTTTCAAATTCCCCGAGGGAGAAGAATAATTCTTCCGATACCTCTATTTTTTCTTCTGTTATTTCAACCCTCTTCTTCAAAGGTATTACAGGGTTGAAGTTAGTATATGATACTGCCAAAATTTCACATCCCAAATTCTGAAGCATCGGTAACTTTACTGTTCTGAAGTATCCGTGCTCTCTCAATCTCCGCCTTATCGAGGTCACCGTAGGGTGCTTCAATCCCATTTTATCCGCCATCTCTCTGTCCTTAAACTGAGGGTATCGCACGAGTCCGTAAAGCACCATCTTTTCGTTTTCTGTCAACCTGTTTCTCACAGGCAGGTAATGCGCTCCTGAATTAAAAATTTTCCATTTGAATTAAAATTGCATCTTCTGGCAGTAAAAATGTAATATTTTAAATGTAAAATATGCTTTTTTGTATTTTAAGTCGTAAAAATTTTATTAATTTGATATACTCTCCTGGGGCAAACCCGGCAAGAGTTATATACTCCTGCTGCGCTGCAATAAGGGAGGAAAATGAGAGAAATGATACAACTCCCAAAAAACTCATTTTATACAGAAAAGTTGGCGGAAGGATGCAAGTACTGTGAAAAAGGCTCAAAAATGGTCTTGCTTGTAACCGGTTTGTGCCGTTCGAATTGCTTTTATTGCCCCCTATCTGAAAAAAAGAAAAACAGGGATGTTATTTACGCGGATGAACTTCTTGTAAAAAATGAGGAGCAAATCTTGGAAGAAGGGGAACTGATAGAAGCAGAGGGCACAGGCATAACAGGAGGAGACCCTCTGGAAGTTGCAGATAGAACAGTAAGGATGATAAAAATGCTGAAAGAATATTTTGGCGAGAAACACCACATACATCTTTATACTTCTGTAATGAATCTGGAAAAAGTTGAGAAAGTTGTCGATGCAGGTTTGGATGAAATCCGATTTCACCCCCCTGCAGAAACATGGAATGATATTGACAGCACATCATTGAAAAAAATTGCACACGAAATACCAATAGATGCAGGAATAGAAATCCCTCTGATTCCTCATATGGAAGAAGAAACGAGGAAATTACTCATATCTGCAGAGGGATATGATATTGATTTTGTAAATCTTAATGAGCTTGAGTTCTCTGAAACAAATTTTAAAGGTATGGAAAAGTATGGCTATGAGGTAAAAAGCGATATATCAAATGCTGTAAGGGGCAGTGAGGAAATGGCTTACAAAATGCTTGGTTGGGATATTTCCGTACCGATTCATTACTGCTCTTCTTCTTTCAAAGATGGCATACAGCTAAGAAATAGAATAATGAGAAGGGCAAGAAATGTGGCAAAACTGTATGATGTCATCACCGAGGATGGAACACTTCTCAAAGGCATAATTTATGGAAACAGAGAGTCATTAAAAAAAATAAGAAACGAATTTTCAATAAGTCCTGATATGATGGGATGGGATGATGAAAAGGGCAGGATAGAAACATCTCCTTTTATACTTGATGAAATAGCGGATAGACTTCCATATAAATGTTATATTGTTGAGGAGTACCCTACTGCAGATAGGCTTGAAGTTGAAAGGGAGCCATTGAATTGAGGGGGCTGGCAATCATTATAAACATCCTTCTTTTTACAATCTGTTTGTATGAGAACAAAGATTTTCAGGGACAGCAGATCGATTCACTTGGGATACGTTATAACACTAATTGTAATTTCGGTAGCAATAGTGCTGTCCCTTTTCCTCCTGCCCTACCACGTTGAGACAAAATCTGTTGATGTTATATTCATTGAGGGGGTTACTGAAGTCAGCCACAATGAATACACCTACTCTTTCAATATTTCCGGGAATGGAACACTCCTTCATAACATAAAGGTAAAGGTTTTTAACCCAAAAAATGGCACGTTGGTCGAGGGAGCGAGAGTGAGAATATATGGGGAATACGGAAGCGGAGAAAATTTTACAGATAGAAATGGAATTGCAGACATTCCGGTAAAGTTCAGCATTCCGCCTGAGAATAAAGAAATAAAATTCAGTATTGAAGTTAAAAAAGATGGCTACAGGACACTATCACTGGAAGATGCAATAGTTTTCATCGGTCAATGACAGAATTATTTGCCCAGCATTTCCTTTTCCATGAGTTTCTTTCTTTCTTTTGCAGTTCTCCCTGTTGCATCAAAGAGAAAATCATTCCATCTTTTAATAATATCAACACTGGCTGACTTGCTTGGCACAGGTTCTGTTTCTATCAGGAGGGAATTTTTTTCTTTTTTCATATGAATTTTCCCTATGCCCTCTACCTCAAAGTCCATGCCTTTCTCAACGTCTCCTTCGACTCCAAAATATTTCTTGATAAGGGCGTTCAAATCAGGTTTATGTCCTCTTTTTATTGAATAACTCCGCATAACTTTGAATTATCTTTTCCGTTATAAGAGTTATCCTTAATAGCTATTCAACCCAATTTTTAAATACCAATTTATATTGCCTTAAATGCCTGTGCCGGCGTAGCTCAGTCTGGTGGAGCACTCGGCTGTTAACCGAGCGGTCACCGGTTCAAATCCGGTCGCCGGCGTTTTTTATCTTGAAAACCAAAAGTGAATTATATAGGATTTACATACCCTCTTCATGAAAATATCAAATCCTGCACCACTAGGTTTGATGGGTTTCGGAATGACGACCGTATTGCTGAACATACACAATGCAAGCCCCGACAGCTTTCCGCTGGGTTCCATGATTCTCGCAATGGGAATATTTTATGGAGGCATGGCACAGATTTTTGCCGGAATAATGGAATACAAAAATGGTAACACATTCGGAACAACCGCCTTCACATCATACGGACTTTTCTGGTTGTCGCTGGTTGCTCTTCTGATATTGCCGGATGTAGTAAAGGGAGTTAATGCGCCTGTTTCTGCGTCCATGGGGTGGTATTTCTTTATGTGGGGCCTTTTCACCATGATGATGTTTGTAGGGACGTTGAAGGCAAATACCGGCTTGCAGGTGGTATTTTTCACGCTTTTCGTGCTTTTCTATCTGCTGGCAATGAAAGAGTGGGGATGGGTCAGCGGAGGATGGATAGGTATCGAGGGCATCTTCTGCGGGCTGAGTGCAGTATATGTGGCAATGGCTGAAGTAATCAACGAAGCTTACGGAAAAACAATCCTTCCGCTGGGAAAGCCCCTGGTGAAGTAGGAAACAAAACTCTCCTGCTCTTCCTTTATAATTAATCCATGTGTCTCTCGATTCTCTCCCTTAGTGCATCCTTTGCCATAACTCCGACAACCATATCTGCCATTTCCCCCCTCTTGAATATCATGAGTGTTGGGATACTCATAATGCCAAACTCTCTTGCTATCTCCTGATTATCGTCCACATTTAACTTTGCAAATACAACCCCTTCCATCTCCTTCTCGAGTTCTTCTATTATGGGGGTTAAGAGGAGGCACGGGGCGCACCACGGTGCCCAGAAATCCACGAGCACAACGTCATGATTCTCTACAAACTGCTGAAATTTATCCGAATTTAGTTCCATTACCATTAATTCACCAAAAGTGGATGCGCACAGGCATATATATTCTCTATGAAAATGATTTATACTCTTTTTCATTCTCGTCCCAATGAGGATGAAACCTCGCTGCGTTCCATGTCTTTTAAACCGTGTGATTTTTGAAATGGAGCTGGCAGGCGCATCTCCAGAAAAGCAGGGAAAAATCATAAAAAAAGCTGCAGAGAAGCTGCTTGAAGATTATGGTAGCAAAAAAAGCTCTGCACAGATTGCAACAGGGGTACATAAAACAGTTTATGATATGCTCGGAAATCCTGATCCTTACAGGCAGCTCAAGGAAAGGAGTAACAAAATAGCGAAAAAAATTTTGCCGAAAGCCGAACGGTTTATCAGTAAAAGCAAAGATAAGCTCGAGGCGGCGATAATGTGTTCAATAATCGGGAATGCTATTGATTTTGGTATAGAAGGAAGCATTTCATCCCCTGAAAAGCTGGAGAAAGAATTTGACAAAGAGCTGGAAAAGGGGCTGCAGCATAACGACTTTGAGGAAACAAAAAGATATTTGGAAGGCGATACGCTTTATTTCACTGATAACTGCGGGGAGGTGGTTTTTGATAAACTTGTATGCAGGGAGTTAAAAAAATACGGCGTGCATCTCACCCTTGTGGTAAAAGGCGCTCCCGTACTTACAGATGCTACCTATGAAGATGCAGTTAATCTTCACTTCAATGATGTCGTTGATGAGATCATGACAACTGAATCGTTTGCAGTGGGTATTGATTTTGACAGAATATCAGAGAAATTGAAAAATAAAATCAGGAATGCATCTCTCATAATATGCAAAGGGATGGCAAATTATGAAGCGTTTTCAGAGACCCGGTATAAACCTATAGTATATTTTCTGAAAGTCAAATGCAAAAGCATTGCGGAAGATATGAAAATGCCTTTGGGAGCAAATGCAATAAAACTGTATGAATAGTCTCAATTTTTCTCCCACTCACCTGTTTTCAGGTATTCGTCCATTGCTTCTGCAGTTTCCATTATCTATAAGACAAAAGGCAGATTTTCTTCGATAGCAACCTTTCTTTTTCTTACACTATTCACCTTCAGTTCCATGTTGAAATCATTTATTATCGTACCATCCTTCTCCGCCCAAGCAGGATATGGCAACATCACATCAGCATACTTGCTCTGCCCAAGTACGATTGTAAAACCGTCAAGCTTTTCTTTGAGATTGCCCACCACCAAGTAATTCTCCGCCTTTGGGACGCCCTCCAACCCGAGTGACAGTAGTCCTGTCTCGTTGACACCGCTGTGGAGTATAAGTGTGGGTGCATCCAGAGGCTCTGCCGGAGCATCCAGAATGACAAGATCGTAATCCTTCTCAACAATCTGGGCACCGTTATTTTGAATTTGTCTCAGAAGAACTTTGAGATAAGGATGCCTTTCAAGATCTGCATCTATCCTAATGCGTCTGCTGTTTAGCAAATCTTCATACCTTGCAGTTGAAATCCCCCCCTTGGCAAGAGAGCCGATTTGGAGTTTGTATTTTGCAGCCAGTTTTTTGAAGTACAGGGCTTCTTCCTGTGTCACTTCGGGCGTAAGGATTATTGCCATATTGTCCATATGCTCCTTGATTGTTTTTACTGCATCATCCCCTGTTAGTTCCTTAATACCACTCTCACGGGTTACTTCTTTCTCTGTTTTGCTCTCCCACAAACGCTCAAATCTTCCTCTGTCGCACAGATGTCCATTGTTCCATGAAGGCAATTTGGAGGACGCCCTTACAAGCATGTCGCCATAAACCTCTATGTTCATCTCACAACCGAGGCCGCATCCATTACAAACCGTCGGGATGGATTCGGTCTTCCATGGACCGGGCTTAACAAATGGAAGTTTTTCTGTTAGGGCTCCTGTCGGGCATACATCAATCATATCCCCGATGAAATGCACCTGCTCCTTCATGCTCGCAAGGGAGGAGGCGGGTGGTGGCGAAATCTTTGTTCTAAAACCCCTTGATACATAATCTACTATGCCTTCACCTGTAATTTCCTGTGTTAGGTTTACGCAACTCCCGCAGAGTACGCATTTGTTATAGTCAAGCACAACGTACGGATTCCAATCATCAATTTTGAAATCGCTTTTTTCCCCAACGAAAGATTCTTGCTTTGCATCATAAATTGTGGAATATTCTCTGAGTTTACAATCAAAAACTTTCATGCACCCGCATGACATACATCTGCGGGTTTCCTCCAATACTTCCTCTTCACTTAGTGTTTCTTCAACTTCGCTGAAGTTTTTGACTCTGTCACCTACACTTGCATTTCTTTTTTTGACTCTTGGAATTCTCTTAGCATCCTTGTAATCCCTCTCCGTAACTGTCTTCCAGTGATTGTATGGTTTCAGGTCAAAAAGCACATTGTAGAGTTCCGTATCCCTGTATATTTCTGCAACGTGTTTTGAAGGTTCCAAGAGTACTTCTTTGGCTTTCCCTAACTTTCCTTTCATATACAAATCTATCATTATGGCTGCTTTTCGCCCCATTGCTATTGATTCAATAACCGTCGAAGGGCCGGTTACCGAATCCCCGCCCGCAAAAACATTATCCAGATTTGTCTGCAGTGTCACTTCGTCAGTAACGATTTTTCCCTTAATGGTTTGAATGCCCATACCTTCCAAAATTTTCTCGTCGCAGTACTGCCCTATCGCCAGAATGACACTATCTGCTTCAACAACAAAATTGGAGCCTTTAATTGGTATGGGCTTTCTCCTGCCGCTTTCATCCGGCTCTCCGAGTTTCATTTTTATAAGTTCAACATTCTCGACTTTTTCTTTCCCGTGAATTTTAACAATATTGGTAAGCAAAAGGAAGCGGATACCTTCTTCCTCTGCTTCCCTGACTTCTTCCTTATTTGCAGGCATTTCCTTCATTGAACGCCTGTAAACAACTGTGACTTCTGAGCCCAACCTTACGGCGGTTCTTGCAACATCCATGGCAGTATTTCCGCCTCCGACAACTATAATTTTTTTGCCGATATTTAAGTCCTTGTTACTATTTATCATGCGGAGGAAATTAATTCCGTGCGTGACGCCGTCCAATTTGCTTCCTTCGATTTTTATCTCGCTGCTTTTCCATGCACCCGTGCCCAGAAATACCGCATCATATTCACTTCTGAGAGTATCCAATTTTATATCCTTCCCGATCATGCAGTTGGTCTCAACTTCAATACCTGTATTTACCACGGTAGCCATATCTGCATCCAGCACGTCCTTGGGCAACCTGTACTCAGGTATACCATAACGCATCATCCCACCGAGCTCTGGCATTGATTCGAATATCTTGACATCATGCCCCATGACTCTCAGGTAATAAGCACAGGCCAGACCGGATGGACCACCCCCGACTACGGCAATCTTTTTACCGCTCGGTGACGGAATGTCGGGCATCCAGGGGCCATTTTGCAAGTCATAGTCGGCAGCAAATCGCTTAACCTGCCGTATTGCTACAGGCTCATCAACCAAATTGCGTCTGCATCTATCTTCGCAAAAAGCCGGGCAAACCCGCCCCAAAACCGCTGGCAAAATGTACTTCTCCTTCATTAACTTGATGGCTTCATGATACTTCTTCATTGCGATTAAAGCCAGATAACCCTGAACATCACTGTGCGCCGGGCACCCTTCCTGGCAAGGGCCTATGCAATCTCCGGTGTGATTTGATAACATCAACTCCAGGGCAGTTCTCCTCATCTCTATAATTTCATCAGTGAGTGTCTCAACTTTCAAATCTTCCGTCGTTTTTAGGGTGCAGGAGGTCGTAACTTTGCCATTTGCCTTCACCAAGCATAATCTGCAAGAGCCGTATGGGTCAAGTTCCGGCATATGACACATTCCCGGGATATTCTCCCCCTTTTCCCTCAAAACCGTTAAGAGGTTTTTACCTTCGGGAACATCGATTTCTTTGCCATTGACTGTTATCCTGGCCATTTTAATCATCCTCATGGGTATATTTAATTTCCACAGCTCCGAACTTGCACACCTCGTAACATGTTCTGCATTTTATACAATGATCCTGGTCGATTTTATGGATTTCCCGTTTCTTCCCACTAATGGCATTAACGGGACAGGATCTTGCGCATGCTGTGCATCCCGTACATTTATCAGGGTTTATCACGTACTTTATGAGTTCCCTGCAAACCTTGGCAGGGCACTTCTTCTCATCCACATGCGCCAGATACTCGTCTCTAAAATATTTGAGCGTTGTCAGAACAGGCTTTGGTGCGGTTTGCCCGAGTGCGCAAAGCGAACCAGCCATAATTTGGGGTGCCAATCTCTCCAGAGTTTTTATATCGTCCGGCGTCCCTTTACCTTTACTGATTTTATCCAGGATTTCCCACATCCGCCTCGTGCCGAGTCTGCAAAAAGTGCATTTTCCACAGGATTCTTTTACCGTAAAATCAAGGAAGAATTTTGCAATATCCACCATGCAGGTTTCCTCGTCCATCACAACCATCCCACCGCTCCCCATTATTGCCCCTGTTTCAGTTATCGACTCATAATCAACAGATGTCCCAAAAAGTCTCTCAGGAATACATCCGCCCGAGGGACCGCCCAGTTGAACTGCTTTAATTCTTTTGCCTGTTTTCGTCCCGCCGCCGATGTCGTAGAGAAGTTCCTTTAATGTCAAACCCATCGGGACTTCAACATTTCCGCTCCTGTTTATCTTGCCAGCCAAGGCAAAAACTTTCGTCCCCTTGCTTTTTTCGGTGCCAATCTCTGCATATTTCTCCCAACCATGATTTATAATCCACGGAATGTTGGCCCAAGTTTCAACATTGTTTATATTTGTTGGTTTTCCCCAGAGTCCTTTCTGCGCGGGGTACGGTGGCCTCGGTTTTGGCATCCCTCTTTTTCCCTCAATAGATTGTATCAGAGCGGTTTCCTCACCACACACAAAAGCCCCAGCCCCTTCCTTTATTTTTATATCAAAAGAGAAAGCCCCCCCAAGAATATTATCCCCTAAAAACCCTTTATCCCTCGCCTGTGATAAAGCTTTCTTTAGCCGCTCAATTGCCAGAGGGTACTCTGCCCTGACATATATCAGCCCATTGTGAGCCCCGGTTGCATAAGCGCCGATTATCATTCCCTCTATCACGCGGTGAGGATCCCCCTCGAGAACATTTCTGTCCATGAAAGCCCCGGGGTCGCCCTCATCGGCATTGCATATAATATATTTGACTTCTCCTTTAGACTCCTTTACAAATTTCCATTTTAAACCTGTGGGAAAACCAGCCCCACCCCTTCCCCTCAGTCCGGATTTTATAACAATGTCAATGATTTCTTCGGGTTTCATTCCCAAAGCCTTTTTAAGCGCCTTATACCCGCCAGCAGCAATGTATTCATCTATGTCTTCTGGATTGATGTAACCACTATTTTCCAGGACAATTTTCTTTTGTTTGTCAAAATAACCATCAACATCCCATGTTTTCCTGATGCCATGTTCATACCAATCTCTCTTAACCACCCACTCTTCGACTGGTTTTCCATTCAATATGTGTTCTTCCATAATCCTGGGGATCATATCCGGCATTACATTTCCATATGTTATTATTTCATCTTTTGTGAATACGCTTACAAGCGGCTCGTTATAACACATCCCAACACAACCAACAATCTTCAGCGTAACATCCAAATTTCTCTTTTTCAGTTCTGTCTCAATAGATTCATATGTTGCCTTCGCTCCAGCTGCTATTCCACAGGAATTCATACCGACGGCAATGGCTTCAATCACGTAGCTCACCTTCTTTAAGTTTTTTTGCAAGTTTTCTAACCTTATCTGGTGTCAGCTTCCCGTAAACTTTATCATTTATCATTATCACAGGTGCTAAACTGCAACAACCAAGGCAGGCGACCCTCTCTAGAGTTACCAGACCGTCCTCCGTTGTTTTTCCTTCCCGAATGCCGAATTCTTCCATAACCGCCTGAGCTATTTTTATACTGCCGTTCACGTGGCAGGCAGTACCATGGCATATCTTTATCAAATATTTTCCAAGCGGTTCAAATCTAAACTGCGAGTAAAAAGTTGCCACACCGTAAGCTCTGCTCAACGGAATCTCCAGATAGTCACATATTTCTTGAATTGCTATTTTGGGTAAATAACCGAATTTTTTTTGAGTTTCCTGTAACAGAGGTATTAGAGAACTCTGGCTTTTCTCATATGTGCGAATGTATTCCAAATCCTCTATTTTACCACCCTCCTTTGCTCGTTACAACTGTTATTTTACCCCCGAATATTTTTACACGAGGAAACATGCACCACAACCATATGCCAACCATCTCGAACATAGATGGGGAGGAATGAAAAACCTGCTGTTAAACTTTTTGCTGTTTCAAACCCAATCAAATTAAAAACGTACGATCCATATATCAGCAATGATTGCCCTCATGAATATCGAAGCATATGCAGAAGGCGTGCTGAAGGGGAGGGTGAGATGTATATCAGATTTCCCTCTGTAGGCCCTGGAGCATTGGTATGATATTCTCTCTCTTCTTTTCGTAATGGGCAAGAATTTCTTCCATTGTTTTT